>Ga0155158_132_pt4 | contig 1363 bp, 1 predicted proteins | sample RifCSPhighO2_01_FD_106126 | JGI IMG/M metagenome (GOLD analysis project Ga0155158, IMG submission 106126) | Candidatus Levybacteria bacterium RIFCSPHIGHO2_01_FULL_40_15b | reverse complement strand
GGGATTTATGCGCAAGCCGTAGAAAAATCAAAGGAACCAAACATGGCAGTCTTAATGGAATCGGCAAATTAGCTAATATATGAAATATCCTGTTTTTTTTGAACTTGAATTTCGAAAACATAATTATCCCGGCCGACTTATCGCGATTGAGGGGATTGATGGATCAGGCAAAACTACTCAAGCGCGGAAAACGGCCGAAATACTAAAAGAAAAAGGGACCGAAGCTATTTACACAAAGGAACCAACGGACGGGGAGATCGGTAAAATGATTAGGCGAATTTTAGCCGGTGAGAAAAAATTTGAACCGGCATCTTTTCAATATCTCTTCTCAGCAGACAGGGTAGAGCATCAGGAAGAAATATTGGAGTTGCTTAAAAAAGGGAAAATAGTGGTTTCAGATCGCTATTTTTGGTCCTCGGTTCCGTATGGCGCAACAGACAGGGGAATAGATTTTAAGAAAAACCAAGACGAGAGTGACATTTTGCTTGTTTGCTACAGCATTCTTTCTTTTTATCATCAATTTATAGTGCCTGACAAAACAATTTATATTAATGTCTCACCCAAAATTGCAATTGAGAGATTGAAGAAAGCCCGTCACATACCGGATATTTATGACAAGATTGAGAAACTTGAAAAGATTTCTGCGGGATATGATTGGCTGATTAAAAAATTTCCCGAAGAATTTGTTATTATTGATGGAACAAAGCCCGTTGAAGAAGTCTCGCAAGATCTATTCGAGCAAGTAAAAAATCTAAAATAACTCCTTGAAAATACTTAATACTTAATACATAATACTAAAGATTAGCTACTAGCAACTAGCTACTAGCAACTAGCTAATATGATTTTAGGCCCTGCAAAACTACTCGAATTAGTTCGAAAGCTTAAATTAGTTGAGAATTTAGCGGAGCGGGAATTGACTAATCCTGAGGGAGCAGGGTTTGATCTGAGGCTTGGAGAAGTTTATAAAATTTCAGGCAGCGCTTTTTTGGGTGAAACGGATAGGAAAACTCCGAGTATAAAACTTGTTCAAAAATACAAGAATGGTGAGAAAAGAAAGATAAAAATAAATCCTGGAGATTTCTACCTTGCGACAACAATTGAAACCGTCAGTACTCCTCAAAATCTAACGATAAATTTTAAGCCTCGAACTACAACTTTTCGTTCCGGTCTATTTCTTAGAACCGGAAATGTTGCGCCCGGCTATTGTGGGAAATTGACATTCGCAATTAAAAATGAAGGACCGATAATAGTTGAAATTGAGATGGGTGCAAGAATTGTTCACGCGCAGTTTGAAGAAGTGAAGGGTGGTGGGTCATTGTATCGCGGACAATGGCAAGGCGGCCGCGTTTCTGCGCTGAAGCGC
>Ga0155158_149_pt1 | contig 2999 bp, 4 predicted proteins | sample RifCSPhighO2_01_FD_106126 | JGI IMG/M metagenome (GOLD analysis project Ga0155158, IMG submission 106126) | Candidatus Levybacteria bacterium RIFCSPHIGHO2_01_FULL_40_15b | reverse complement strand
AGTTGGGTCAGAGGTTCTTGAGAATTTAATGCTGCCACCCCGAGTCATCCGTCAAATTGCAGAAGAGGTAGGAAAAATTGTAGCAAGATCTATTCCTCATCGTCGGGCAAAAAAGACTAGAAAGAACAAAAAAGTTGAAAATGCGGTTTTTCTCGATACATCGGCGATTATTGACATGCGGGTTTTTGACTTGGCAAAGATCGGGGCGCTTTACGGTAGTTTCGTGGTTTTAGAGAGTGTTTTGACCGAGCTTAAGAACATTTCCGACTCCAAAGACAGTACAAAGCGCGAGCGAGGGAGAAGAGCAATGGATGCACTCGAGAAATTCAAGAAGACTCGCGGCATAAAAGTTAAAATTTTAGCTGATGAAGTCGATCGGCCGGTTGATGAATCAATTGTTGACCACGCCAAAAAATATAAAGGCAGAATTATTACCTGCGACTATAATCTCTCGAAAAAGGCAAAAATTTCAGGGGCTCTGGCCATTGATCTTTATGAGATGGTGAATATTTTAAAGACGCAGGCAGTTCCTGGCGAGGAGTTTTTTGTAAAAATAGTTCAAGAAGGGAAAGGAGAGAATCAGGGGGTAGGGTATCTACCTGATGGAACTATGCTTGTAGTTGAGCAAGCCAAAACCGCGCTTGGGAAAACAATCCAAGTTCAGGTCTCGCGAATCATCCAAACAGACGCAGGAAAAATTTTATTCTCCAAAATCAAAACCCCAAACAATTAAATCTGGAATGCTATACTTAACTTATGCCAGTATTGTTTACCAGACCCTGGTTGAGGTCGCTATCGGGACTATTTATCAATTTTTCTTATGGTTATTTTGCCTTAGCAATTGTGACTCCTAATCTAGTTAATCTCTCTTTGTCCGATCCCTTTGCCTCATTGACTTGGAATGTATTTTTGGGTATATTATTCTTACTTGCCTCTGTAAAAACGGAGGAGCTACTCGAGAATGAATGAATTTTTAAACATTTCAGTAAGTTTTCAAATTGCAGGAGCTTTAATTTTAATTGTCTTCCTCTTGATGTATATTGCTTTCTATAAGGACCCACGAAAATCCAGAAAATAATTTCTTTTTAACTGCCGAAAAACCCCAATCAACCAACAATTGGCAACTGACATGAATTTGTGAAAATATGGGGTGCGAATGAGGTTATTTTCACGGGTTCCATTAAAAAGGGGTAAGAAAGTTCACCCCGTCAATTTTCGCTTGTAAACTTTCGAAGAGGTAGTAATGCCTGCCCAACACTACTACCTCAATTAAGCTTACAAACTAATAAAATTCTACGGGGCCTGCCTCCGCCTAATCTTACCTCTCGCCTTACCTACTATTCGTAGCGCGGCTCGAGGAGCGATTTATGGCGGACAGGCAACTCTCCTACCCCTTTTTTATCCCTCACCAAAAAAACAAGTGAGAAAAGTATGAATAATGCCGAGGAAAAGATTTAGCTACGGATTTTAGTAGATGAAAAATCTTTTATGGACAGTCTAAATTGATATTTTTTGCTTCGTCAACTTTTCTTGACAAAAGATTTTCCTTTTGCTACTTTTGTCACCATAGCCTAGTCTTTTCCTGCCTAAAGACTAATAGCTATACTTTTAAAAGAGCATTGCTTTTCGTACTTAAGGATTTATTTTCAGAGTAGCGAAAGCGATGCTCTTTTTTTGTATCCCAGTGAATACTGCCCGATGCAATTCAGAGAGCAAACACTGGGATGTTCAAACCTTTTTCGACCAGTTTTTTAAACTGGTCCCTGCCTATTTTCTCTATTGAATCTTGGTAGAAGTCTACTACTTTCCCCTCCGGGCCAGAGGCCTCTCCGGGCCGGCGGCCTGCTTGTGGGATATTTAAATTTCCACTCCTTTTTTGCAGTTTGAAGATCTTTAAAAGTTTCATATTTTTTGATTTGTAAGTCTTAATAAAGTATAGCATAAAAATCCTTTAAAATGCAACCTATAGCTTTTTCGGCTCTCCAAAAGAGTAGTCCCAGAGTAATTTTATAATCAATTTAGATTGATTTAGCAGCATATTTTAAATCGTTTAGAAAAAATGTGGAAAACTTGAGGAAACAAAACTTCCCTCTTGACAAACAATATTATGTGTGATTTTCTATACGTTACTCATGCACTTCCTCGCAAGAAAAGAAATCTTCCCAATAGTACACCAAATGTCATTATAAGAATCGCAAACCCCGTATATTCAAGATATTGGGGCAAATAAACAATCACAATTCTGTCTTCTGTCTTCCGTATTCTGTCCTCTGAAATGAGCCAGCCGTTGGCCCACGAATTCACTTCGACGTGCTCTTTAATTTCGTCCCCAAACAAAAACGGCAAAGCCAATTTTAGGCTATTAGCTATTGGCTGTTGGCTGTTGGCAACTACATAGGCTTTCCAACCTGGATCATACGCCTGAGACAGAACAATGGTTTTTCCGCTAGAATTGTCCGGGATTTCAGAAGAGTAGAGAGAAGGATTAATTTTATTCGATTCTATATTTAAAGTTACAGAATTTAAAGTTACAGAATCGTTCTTAAGCGTGTCTGCTTCAAATCGTATCCTCATACTGTTAATGGTGTCAGCAGGTATAGAGTATGCTTTAATGTTCTTAATCTTGCTCTGGGCATGCTCACGGCCAACAGACTTAACGATAAAATGAAAACCATAGCCTTTAAATGCTGATTCTGTTTGGGGGATGAAAATTATATTTTTGTTATTTTTCTTCGAAAGCTTGGTTTCAAGTTCAAGTCTTGGCCCATCTGAATCAATGTAAAAATTAATGGGTAAACCAGATTTATATTCCGAGTCTATAAATATTAAATAGGAACCCTGATGGGGTAAGTTGCCTTGATAAAAGCTTATATCAACTGATGAATTTCCCCGAGCGCTAAGTGATACGCCATCTTGTTTCTCTTCAACGTTTGTAAGTATGTCGCCTGGGAAAATCCTTAATTGATCTTGCTTATGTTTTATTTGATAAAGATTTTCCT
>Ga0155158_126_pt3 | contig 5362 bp, 7 predicted proteins | sample RifCSPhighO2_01_FD_106126 | JGI IMG/M metagenome (GOLD analysis project Ga0155158, IMG submission 106126) | Candidatus Levybacteria bacterium RIFCSPHIGHO2_01_FULL_40_15b | reverse complement strand
TCAGGTCTTAAATGGAAGCGGGACTGCTGGAGTGGGTAAAAAAGCATCAGATTATTTAGAGAGCCTGGGTTATAATGTCATTCAAATCGGAAATGCCGAAAATTTTAATTTTGAAAAGACAACGATTCAAATAAAAAGTGGAAAAGAAAGCTTTCTAAATCTATTAAAATCTGATCTTGCAAAAAACTATTCAGTTGGAACTACTTCTGCTGATCTTGCCTCTGACCAAAACGCGGACGCAGTCATCACAGTCGGAAAAGAATAAAGACTGTTTTTGCAAAGACTGAATAAATCATCTGACAGAAAATTCCGAAAAAAAGCGCCAAAAGCATTAATTCAAAAGATGAAAGAGTATTAAGACTTAGGGCTATTACTTTCCCAGTATCAGTGAATACTTCCCAGGAATTTGCTCTTTGTACGCGCCCCAAAACCATACCAAAACCTATAATGGAATTGAGAATAAAGAAAGTCGGAATATTCCTTTTTAGATTTTTCTTATTCGGAAAGACTAACCTTTCAAACGGATAAATAGAAAGCGTAAACGTGAAAATACCTAAAACCACAAGAAAAAGATACATAAAAAGATCTATCGCAAGATATGTTCCGGAAAGTATGACTGCATCTTCAAGGAAGTGAATAATATCTGTAATAAGGTATAGAGTATTTGGAAGAAACGTTATCCATATTATAAAAGCTATAATTTTTATAGTCAGATATCTATTCCTAAGCATTAAGAAGCCAAAGACTACAGGCACAATTGCCAAAAAAATATTAAAAGCCATCCAACCAAAATTAAAGAATAGAATGTCCATCGAAGAATATCAGAAGAGCCGCCGTTCTGAAGTCAGATAATTGTATCAAACAGACTCGAGTGAGTCAAAATTATTCCACTACCTCAACTTCGACCTCAGGAACAAAATCAAAGGTCTCTAGGAACTTTTCTTGAATAACTTTTATTATCGATATAACATCCGTTGCTTGGGCATTCCCAAGATTAACGATAAAATTACAATGTTTTGGGGAAATCATTGCATCTCCAATTCTATATTCCGACAAATCCAGGCGTTTGATCAAATACCCCATTGCTACTTTCTCGTGCCAATCCCGTTTTATTTTCTCCTCAAGATCGGGAAGTACCTCGAGGATTCTTTCGACATGCGAACGTACTGCTAAATTCTTAAATACACTACCGCAATTGGGATATTCTAATGGATGACGAATTTTTCTATATTCAATATTGCTAAGATAAGTTTGTCGTGCACGATTGACGGTTGCCGAATCTGCTCGCGTTAACCTAAATTGCGCACGCGCCACCCCAAGTCTCTTTTTTTTAACAATCGAATTTCGGTACGAAAACTGCAATTCGAACCGCCTTAAGACCTTGAATCTTGGTTTGTTATTTATAACATCGAATACCTCAACTTCTTTTACGCTATCTTTTATCTCTCCTCCAAATGCCCCAACGTTGCCGCGTATAGCAGCACCAACTTGTCCAGGCAATCCCCCTGCCCACTCAAGACCAACAAGATTATGACCAAACGCAAAATTAATTACATCATCAAGAATTGCTCCGGCATCTGCTTCTATTATGTGTGGGTTTATTAGTCGAATTGGCTTTGGAATAGGAAGAAAACGAATTACGGCGCCATCAAAAAAATCGTCAGTGAAAATAATATTTGACCCAAGACCCAAAAAAAAAGTTTTTTTGATTTTCTCCCGTTTTAAAAACTCATAGGCCTTTTTTATATCCTCTTTGCCCTCAACATCAATAAGATAGCGAACTTTCCCCCCGATTTTATACCACAGAATATCCTTTAGGTCGAAATCCCTGTAAATCTTCATAATAACGAACATTATACACAGAAGACGGTCAACGGTAAATGGTGACGATACCCGTATCGGTAGTGGGTTACGTTAAACGTTACCGAAAAACGAAACGGGCTTCTTAACCGATTAACGATAAACGAAATTTATTGGAGGCGGTTTGAGCCAAAGAGGTAAATAAGAACGATGACAATTGTTGCCAGGCTTACTCCTACAATTGCCCTTGCAATATCATGCACTGAACCTTTTTCTCGCTTGTTCTCGCGAATGTATTCAACCGCAAACCAGGCTGCGGCAGCCGGGCATACAAGAGTTACTAAAACTGTTTTAATAATTGAATACGGCTGCCCTACTACCGCGTTAAAAAGATCTGCCGAACCAAGCATCATAGAAACCAGGCCCATCCAGAAAAGAGCAACCGGAGTCAAAAGAAGAACCTCAAGAATCCAAAACAGCTCAGCATTTTTCTTCATGCTTATCATATAACCAGTTTAGAACAAATCATTTCGAGATGTCAATATCAGCCCTAAATTTAACAATCCTAACCCTCGCCATAATGTATAATATACTATCGTGAAGATTATTTTTCTCGGCACAAACGGCTGGTATTCAACTCCTACGGGCGACACTCCCTGTATTCTCACTGATACAAAAGGTCAGTATGTAATATTGGATGCAGGAAGCGGAATCTATAAGCTCGATAATTACATTAAAGAAGACAAGCCAATTGCGATGTTTATCTCCCACTTCCACATAGATCATGTCTCAGGCCTACATATACTCCCTAAGTTTAATTTTCGACAAGGAATTGATGTTTATGTTGGGCAGGAAAGATCGAAGGATTTTGAGACTTTGGTAAATCCTCCGTTTACAATCGGGTACAAACCGAAAGCGGAAAATATTGCAGTCTTAAAAACAGAAATAAGACTCCATGAGCTTTCAGAAAATGAGGAAAAAATTCCATTTAAGGCCTCTGCAATAAAACAGCATCATGCCTACATTGACCATGGATTTAGATTTGAACTTGAAGGTAAAATTATTGCCTACACTGGGGATTGTGGCTTTACGGATGCATCACGAAAACTTGCCAAAAACGCTGATCTTTTAATTTGTGAGTGTAGTAACAAGAAAACGCCTAGCCCCGACACTTGGGGACATTTTGATCCTACTCAGGCGGCTACACTTGCTAAAGAATCAAATGTTAAACAATTAATTCTTAATCATTTTGGCCCACGATATTATACTTCTCTTGACGATCGAAAATGGGCAGAAGAAGAGGCGAGGAAAATTTTTCCTCAAACAATTGCAGCCACTGATGGAATGGAGTTCACCCTATAGAGACTATTGGGCGGTTATTCGGCCGGTGAAGGTGGGGCGGACTGACCCCCGGCTCCGGCGGGGAGGGAAGGAGCCCGGCTGCGAGTGGTAACGAAACAGCGGTGGTGGAATTTTTACTGAGCAGTAATCCTGCCCGTAAAGGTGCTTTTTGCGAGCATTGCCTGAACTATATTCTGGGGAACTTCTTCGTAATGGCTTGGCTCAACATACGGAATTGCACGGCCTTGTGACATAGAACGCAAGGTTGTTGCATATCCAGAAAGTTCGGCCAAAGGGACGCTTGCTAAAATTATACGAACATTTCCCCTTTCTTCCGATCCCACAATCTGTGCTCTTTTTGAAGATAAATCTCCAATAATTGTCCCCATAAATTCTTCCGGGGTTGTAACCTCAACCTTCATGATTGGTTCAAGTAATTTAAGATTTGCCTTTTTCGCGGCTGCCTGAAATGCCATTGATCCTGCAATCTTAAAGGCAATGTCTGAGGAGTCAACATCGTGATATGTGCCGTCGTAAAGAGTTGCCTTAAGATCGGTTACGGGATATCCCAACAAAACTCCTTTATCTAAAGTTTCACGAACCCCCTTTTCAACTGACGGAATAAATTCTTGAGGGATTGCTCCTCCTTTGATCGCGTTGACGAACTCAAAACCCTCACCTCGGCCAAGCGGTTCGATCCGCAGGAAACAGTGACCGTATTGTCCACGGCCTCCGGTTTGACGAATATATTTGCCTTCGCCAAGTGCTGCTTCTGAAATTGTTTCTTTGTATGCAACCTGAGGCGCTCCAACATTTGCCTGAACTCCAAACTCCCGCTTCATAGTTTCAACTTTTACCTCAAGCTGAAGTTCTCCGACTCCTGAGATTATAGTTTGTCCGGTCTCGTGATCTGTCTTTACAGAGAATGTTGGATCTTCATCCATAAGTTTCTTCAAGGAAAGACCTAGCTTTTCTTGATCAGACTTTGTTTTTGGTTCAATAGCAAGCGATATTACAGGCTCCGGGAATGTTATTTTTTCAAGAAGGATCGGCTTTGATTCATCACAAAGTGTATCTCCAGTTGAGGTATCTTTAAACCCTACAACCGCCACTATCTCACCCGAAAATGCCTCTTTAATTTCTTCGCGATTGTTTGCGTGCATTAAAAGCAGTCGGCCGACGCGCTCTTTGATATCTTTAGTCGAATTATATGCATAAGAACCTGATATCATTTTGCCGGAATAAATACGAACGTATGTCAGTTTTCCAACATGCGGATCAATCTGAACCTTAAAAGCAAAGCCGGCGAAAGATTCCTCCGGTGTAAGTTGGCGAACTTCTTCTGCATTTGACTTAGGATTGAGCCCTTTTACCTCTTTTATGTCAAGTGGGGCCGGTAGATAATCAACAACCGCATCAAGAAGGGGCTGAACGCCTTTATTGCGGAGTGAAGATCCGGCAAGAATAGGAACAATTTTATACGCAACAACTGCGCCGCGTAAAGCAGTTTTTAGCTCATCATTTGAGATCTCTTTACCGTTAAGGTATTTCTCGAGTAACTTGTCATCAGTCTCTGCAATTTTTTCAACCAACTGTTCGCGGTATTTCTTAATTGTCTCCGCCATGCCGGCAGGAATTTCATCTTTTACATCAAACTTTGCCCCAAGTTCCTCTCCCGACCAAATATACGATTTTTGCTCAAGCAAATGGTAAATCCCACGGAAGTCTTGCTCGCGGCCAATTGGAAACCCCAAAACTATTGGGTTGGCACCGAGCTTGTCGATAATCGACTGAACTGTTTTTTCAAAATCCGCTCCAAGCTTGTCCATTTTGTTAATAAAACAGATTCTTGGAACTTTATATTTATCAGCCTGCCTCCAAACAGTCTCAGACTGAGATTGAACTCCTTCCTCAGCATCAAGAACCGTGATTGCACCATCGAGAACTCTTAGCGACCTTTCAACCTCGGCTGTAAAATCAACGTGCCCCGGGGTATCAATAATATTTATTCGGCAATCTCGCCAATAAGTAGTAGTTGCAGCAGATACGATTGTGATGCCTCGCTCGCGCTCCTGATCCATCCAGTCCATGACCGCAGCTCCTTCATGAACCTCACCAATCTTGTAGGATTTTCCTGTGTAGTAGAGGATTCGCTCTGTTGTGGTTGTTTTCCCCGCGTCAATATGCGCAATAATCCCAATATTGCGAATTTTATCAAGCG
>Ga0155158_159_pt1 | contig 5435 bp, 7 predicted proteins | sample RifCSPhighO2_01_FD_106126 | JGI IMG/M metagenome (GOLD analysis project Ga0155158, IMG submission 106126) | Candidatus Levybacteria bacterium RIFCSPHIGHO2_01_FULL_40_15b | reverse complement strand
ATTGAAAAGGACGGATATTTGCCGTGGAGCAAGAAGATAATAATAAAAAACGGCCTTGTTTCTGAGGCGAATGCTCTCCTTTTGCCGATCGCGCCAAAACTTGAAGCGGTGACTACAATTGGCGTTTCGAATGTGACTATGGATCTCTCAGGATCTTTGCTTGCGTATGCTGTAGCTTCAGCATCCGCCTCAAGAAACGGAATTTATGTTCTTGATATGAACGCAAGGAATTTAATTTTTCTTGCGGCCACAGGCACGCAGATTGTTGGAGATATTCAAGATCAATTTTCGGGAGCCAAAGAATTGTCATTCTCTCCGGACGGGAAAGAAATTCTTGCAAAGCTGATCAATAATTCATACTATCTTTTAGCCGCGAACTCAACCAATCAAAACCCGCGGGATGTCACAAACATTCTTCCTTTGGTTCGAAAAGATTGGGAGCAGCAAAGATCCGAATTTGACAAAAAAATAATGGATTCTTTATCACGCGGTCTTGCCGATGTCGCGAAAGATCACTTCAAGAATATTATGCCTGCGCCGGATGGGGATAAATTGCTCTACGAGGCTTCAGTAAGCGCGAGGCTGCCGATGGTACTCAAGAAACCTGTCCCTTCTGTCAATTCAACTCCAGATCAGCGAAGTATTGTGGCGGGAAATATTTATATCTATGATATTCGCGAGGACAAGAATTATCTTCTGTCTCAAAAGTCGAATAAATATCTGTGGCACGGAGGGGCCCGGCACATAATTTTTGCGAAAGAAGGAAAAATAAACCTAATTGAATATGACGGAGGAAATTTGACTGCTGTTTACAATGGTCCATTTCTGGATAATCTCATCTTTCCATGGCCTGACGGCTCGAGCGTTGGCATAGTCACAAGCCTCTCGCCCGCCGTCCCCAACAACATTTATCGCATCAGCCTGCAATAATTTCGGTTATCGGTTCAACTAACCGACGTGAGAAGTGAGAGGTCGGAGACTAGATTTATGAAATGGGAAGTGTGAATGAAGTTAGATCTCACATCTCACTTCATTATCTAGCTTCTCATCTCCAACCTCACACCTCAAGCTTTGAGAACTGATAACTGAATATACCTATCGAATCAGCAATTTGACCAAAATCTGCTTCCCAATAATATAAGGCATAAGGCTTTAAGAGGAAACTTTTATCTTTTGGATTTTTTCTTCTCGGAGACTTTATAAACAATAAAAAGGAGCATGATTGCAATCAAGAGAAGAAGATACATAAAAGTAATATTATTTGCTATTTCAGTAAAGTTCATGGTCTATTTGCCTCTTCGCGAAGTCTTTTCGCAAACGCTAATGATACTATAGCAACGATAATTCTGAATGTCAACAAGTCCAAATTCCCGCTTAAAGGTTGTTCGATAAATACCAAAACTATTATGCCGGCTGATAAATTTACCAGAAGCTCTGAAAATATCTGAAACCACGGCTTCACAATAATAAAGTTTATAGGTAGTCGGATTGCTCTGTCAATGGGACTTGATACTTTTTTTCAAATGCTTGATACTAATTCTGTGAAGAGATTCTTAATTCTGGCTCTTTTGTCAGTTGTCAGTTGTCAATTGTCAGTTGTCGCGGCTGACGCCGCAACTCCTACTCCTAAATCCGGCGACGTCGGGGTTAAGGCGGAGGTCAAAGGATTAACTCCCACAGTTTCTCAAGGCGGCGCGCCCGGCGTATCAACTGTTTCCGCTCCTCAATCTGTTGAGGAAGAGGCAAGCGAACCGGTTAAAACCCAAGAAGTTGAGGAAGGTATCCCAAAAACAGAAATCCAAGAACAGCCCAAAGCGCCGGCAGGCTTTGTGGGAGAAACGCTAGAACAGGTGGATAAGTTATTAACTAAGGGCAATTTGTGGCTTGTGCTCTTGGGTTTTGTTTGGATTATTTTTATAGCTATTATAGTGTTTTTGATCGCAAGACACAGGAAAAAGAAGAAATTAGAAGCGAAAAATACACAAACCTTGAGTCAAACTCCGGGAGAAACTTCAGCGCTAGGATCCGAAACAACAACGCCAGAAGTTGGCTCTTCTTCTTGAATAAAAGGGAGTGTGAAGAAAACTTTTGTTCCAACGCCTTCTTCTTTGGATTCTATCCAAATCTCGCCGCCGTGAGCTTCTATAATTTGTTTTGAAATAAATAATCCCAGGCCGCTTGACTCCTCAGCTTCCGAACTATTTGAAATTTGCCCAAATTTTGTGAAGAGAAGAGGCTTTTTATCCTCAGGTATACCTATACCATTGTCAGATATCTCAACCTGAATTTCCGCGGCTTTTGCCTGAATTCTAACTTCTATTTTCCCGCCCTGTTTTGTGAATTTTAAACTGTTTGAGATTAAGTTGTTTATAACCTGTCCTATTCGACCCGGATCAAAGTAAAATTGAGGGATGTCTGTGGGCTCAAATATTAAGGCTATGCCTTTTTCTTTCGCGGCATATGAAAATACATCAATGTGTTCTTTAATAATAACAGATAGATCAGATTTTACCTTTTTAATCGCGAATTTACCCTCTTCTACTTTTGCCGAATCAAGAATTTCTGAAATCCTTGCGAGCATTTCTCGTGAAGAGTCAAAAATTACATGAAGCATCTTATCGCGCTCCGCTTCTCCAATGCTTTTTGAGAGCAACAGTGATGCCGCGCCCTTTATGGCGGTAATTGGCGCGCGGAGCTCATGAACAATCACGTACATTCTCTCTTCTGAGGCTATATCTTCTGCTTTTTTATTATTCGCTTGCCCCGCCAAGGGCGGGGCATTCCCCTCTCTTTTGAATAACAAATAGGCGGCAAGACCCGCAAACACGGCTGTAGTCAGGGCAAAAAACGCGGCAAGCATAGTTTTAGTATTGAGCATTTAGAGACAGGAATCAAGAAGCAACAATAAAAAACATGTGACATGTAACATTTAACATGTAACCGAATTGAAATTGGTCAATTGTCAATGGTCAATTGTCAGTTGTAGTCTCACTTCGTGAGACATTCAAGTCTGTCTGCGGTTCTTTTGGAGCCAATGACAATTATGTATGTTCCGACAACAAAACACACGCCTTTTATAAGAAAAATCAATACTGAATAGGCATTATTAGTGGCAAGTAAAAAGTAAGAATTGAGTGCGTCTATAATTATTCCAAGAGCAATAAATAGAACACCGCTTGAGATACTTTTAAAACCTGAAGCAATTATTCCACTGCCGAATTTTCGTGTTAGCTGATACATTATCGCGGCGCCGGTTACTGCCGCAAATGCCGCTATAAATGCGATTCCTTCAACTAAGATTGTAAAAAGACGTGCTGTATCCACCATATTCTAGACAGCAACTAGTGACTAGATACTAGCTACTAGGGAAACTACTCCAGTACCATTTGACATTCTAGTTACTAGTATCTAGTATCTAGTTATTGGTTGAGTACCTTGTTAAGGCTTTCGATTTCTCTTTGGGCTGTTAAAACTTGCATGGTCTTTTTAACTATCAATCCTGATAATTCTACGAATTGATTAGTTAGGTCTGTTAAAACAACTTGCGGATCTCTATCAATTGAAATAACCTCCCCATCTTGATCTACCTGAATTCCTAAAACATTTTTTACTCTTGCCATAGTAATATCCGGTCCTAAAATTGCCATCTGCCTTCTTATTAATTCTGAAATGACTTTTTTATCCACCACCATAAGTTAGCAACTAGTGACTAGATACTAGCTACTAGGAATTTTGTCCAACCTAGTATCTATTAGATACCTATTCTCCGACAAGAGTCTTGACTTTGGCTACAAGGTCATTTGGCGCAACTTGATACTTTAAGATATAGTCATTCGCTCCTAAGTTTAGTGCCTCTTTAACCATCTCGTCATGGCCAAAATTAGTAAGCATTGCCATTGGTATGTTCTTTGTTTCTTCGTTGGCTTTTAATGTTTTAAGAACGTCTATCCCTGACATGTCAGGCATCATTTGATCAATAAGTATAGCGTCGAACTTATTACTTTTAACCGCGTCAAGAGCGCTTTGGCCATTGGATACCACAACAACTTGGAAGCCTGCGGAAGAAAGCCCGGTCTGAAAGACTTGGGCTACCTCATTCTCATCATCAACCAGTAAAATATTTTTCATAATATCGAAAATGGTTAAATAGCTGCATGGTTGCATGGTTTTATTTTTATAACCATGTGACCATTTTAGCCATGTAGCTATGCTATACTTTAAGGCTACCATACCCCGTGAAACGAATGCAAGCCCCAAATTGTCAAAAACAATTTGGGGCGCAGTCCGCCAAAAACCGCTCTTCGAGCCGTATTCGAATAGAATTGAAAAGGCGAGAAGTAAGGTCGGGCGGGCAAGGGGCAATTGTACAAAAAGAGATTATTTTTTTTTCCTTTGCATAATGGTAGGAAGCGCCATAAGGATTAAGCCCAATCCAACTATTGCCAAAATTAAATATACGATTAAAATATCCGACATAAGTCACCTCCTCAACCAAATACTTATTATCCAAAAGAAAACGCTTAAAATGCCTCCCGCTAATAATTTTATAACGTCAAAGCGATCTAGCGCGGCAGGCAACGCGACCGATGCTAGAGAAATCAACGCTATATCTGAAATTATATCAGAAAGCTTTTCAATTCTATTATCGCTTAGTCTCGGATAGTTTATCATAAAGAAATTATACAGTGAGTTAGATGCGAGCAATAGGTGAATGATATGGAATTTGACAAGAAACTTATGGTTATGAATACTCTCGATCAGCTATTTGGCCTCGCCACTTTTGAGTCCGATCGGACTCTCTGTTGGCAAAGTTAATTTTCCATTGTCTTGATTTAGGCGAGCTAATGTTCGTTCCGTATCCAATGGTTCTCCAGGAGGTCTTTCCCCTTCTCTTCTCCATCGCTCTTGAAGAGTCGCATCAATTCTATTCTGTTCTTTCAGACTCCCCGATCCTCTAACGATCTTTCGAACCAATCTATCTGTGGGAGAAAGCATAAGCAAAGGATCTCCGATGGCACCTGCAGCTCTTCCAAGAGCTTCCTTTAGCAAGCTCATATTTTGCCTGCCTATTTTAATAGTAACACCCGTGAAAACTTTGTCAAGAGAGATTCTAATTGACCACTTTCGTGGTTTTGCCGTCGGTGACGATTTTTATTGAGCCAACTTTGTCTGTTCTTTTATATTCAATGTCAAACTTTTCAAGCAAAGTTACGACGTTTGGGCGCGGTTCGTCATGCTTTAATTTCGGCAACTCAAATTACTATTGCCAGCACTTTAAGGCTTCTTGGGGTCTCCGCTCTTGAAAAGATGTAGTATATTAAGTGGCCGACGTTTCGATTGTGGTTTCTTCTGGATTATCCGAACCTTGTCCAGATAGAATTTTCAGTATTCTGGAAATTCCATGCCTCTTGTAACGTACAATGATAGTGCCATCC
>Ga0155158_146_pt1 | contig 5648 bp, 8 predicted proteins | sample RifCSPhighO2_01_FD_106126 | JGI IMG/M metagenome (GOLD analysis project Ga0155158, IMG submission 106126) | Candidatus Levybacteria bacterium RIFCSPHIGHO2_01_FULL_40_15b | reverse complement strand
ATTTCAATAAATTGTTTTCGTAATTTTTCTCAAAAGTAACCTTGCTTTTGACAGGAACCTGATAGGATGAAATTGTGCTTTTAACTTTATAAATAATCGATTTTTGATATTTAACACCTAAATAAAAGGTAGCGATTGGAAATGCAAAAAACAAAAAAATGGCAATTGCCTTTGAATACCAGGTTTCGCGGTTAAAGGTCATGTAAAAATCTTAACACGCTAGGTTAAATTTGAAAAAGCCCCCCGAAGGTAAAGAAAAAGTCCCGTAGCCAAAACAACAGCACTGCCCGTACCGATTGCAAACTGTGAGGAAGTTTTCTGGGCAATTATCCCGGCAATGGTGTTACCGACAGGCATCATACCGACAAACATCGTTAAATAAAGAGCCAGAACTCTTGCTCTCATTTTATCCGGTGTTGCCAGCTGGACCTGGGTGTTTAAGGTTGAGGCCAGCATAATCGTTCCAAAGCCCGCAAATACAAGCACAACGTGGGCAAGAAAAAAGTTTTTATTTAAGGCAAACAGTAATAGGCTGATACTTGAGATCAAAAGCCCGGCAAAGATAAAGGCATTCTTATTTTTGCTTCCGGTCATTGCAGACGTAAAAACCGCTCCGGCCAAACTTCCTGCACCCGCTGCCGAAAGCAAGGATCCCAAACCCTTGGCACCGGAGTCAAAAACTTTCTCGGCAACAGCCGGCATTAATGTTTGATAAGGCCAGATAAAGATTGCGGAGATGGCAGCCAGAATCGTAAAGTATAAGATTTTTTTGGTGCCTAACGTAAACTTAAAACCCTCTTTTAGAGAATCGAAAGGGTGGACATCCATTTCCGGTTTGTGGTTAAAGACCGGCTTAATCGCGGCAATTGCCCAGATTCCCGCAATAAAGCTTAATCCGTTTAGAATAAAGGCCCAGCCGACACCAAATGAGGCAATCACAATACCTGCTATTGTCGGCCCGATAAAGCGGGCGGCATTGAATTCTCCGACATTTAGAGATATGGCCGAACCCAGATCACGTTTACCTACCATCTCCACAATAAATGCAAACCTTGCAGGCAAATCTATGGATCCGACGGTTCCGTGAAAGGCTGCCAAAACCAAAACTAAAGGCAGATTAATATTCCCGCTCACCACCAAAACGCCCAGAAGTATCGCAGAGAAAGCTTCGGCTATCTGTGTACGGACAAGAAGTTTCTTTTTATCCATTTTGTCTATAAAAACTCCGGCAAAGGCAGTGAAGACCAAAAAGGGCAAACCGCCGATTGCCGCAGTCGTACCTACCCAAAAAGCAGAATGAGTCAGCTGAAAAACCAGAAATCCGATACCGACTGCCTGGAGCCAAAATCCTATTAAGGAAATTGCCTGCCCTGCAAAATACAGCTGGTAATTCCTATGAACTAAAGCCGGGAAAATTGAGGTGATTTTTGAAGGCAGCCTGATTGGAGCCGCTCCCGCAGTAACTGCCGTTATTTCCAGCTCTTCCTCAAGCTCAATATCTTTTCTTGACATCTTTTCCTATTTTACTTTAAACGGAATCGTTGCTGTTTTTGGAATCAAGAGAATGAAAATTTAGCGGATTTGTCGTAAGAATGTGGGAATTCCTACGTCGTCTACCCTATTTTGAGCGAAGCGAGAATCAAAATACTTCTTGCTTCACATCTTGAGTATTTTATTTAGGTTCAAATTAACAGCCGCTCCCGAGAAATGGTTTGACCATTCTTGGGTCATAAAAGGTAAGTAAAGAATAACGGATTATGGGTAAGAATTCAATTTAGTAAAAAAGCACATTATTTATTTTGTTTCGCTTGTAATTTTTGTTTATAAAACCATTCTCCTCTTTTTTCGACCCGAACCTTTCTGTAAACTTTTTTTAAGTGTTTCTGCGAAAGCCTTCTAAGGCCTGTGATTTGTACTCTTCTCGCAAGGTCAATTGCTTCTACTGCTCTAGGTCTAATTTCTTCAGGTAGCTCTTCAAAAGACAAATGATGGGATTTAACATAATGACCACCCTTCCCGTAAGTGGCATAGAAGTCATTAATATCTTTTATGTACTTGCTACTATTTGGACTTTGATGCCGAGTATATAAGATGAATTCCTTGTTATGTCTCTCTTTGTTTATAACGAAATCTTGCTTGTAGATGGGAGTTTTTAGTTTATAGGCGTAGGTGTATATCCCGATTACTTCATCCTCTGGATAATTTGGAGACTGAGAAGTAACAACTGCTCCGAGTGTAATAAATTTCTCTGGATAGATTATTTTCAGAGCTTTTGTGAAATCGGGGTATTTCTTACACCATTCGATTAATTCCCGCGAGAATGGCATCATATCTATTATTAATTCATCACGAGTTATCATGGAATTTAATCTGAAGAGTCTATCGCTATCTACTTTCTAATACTCGTTTAAGAATTGCAGCAATTCCTTCTGAAATATTCTTTGAGAGAACAGGGAGGTGACCAAAAAAACTTAGACATAGCAAAAGTATTAATCCAAAATCACTTATGGTTACTTTCTCCCCACCTAAGATGGCTTCCCACCTAACTATGAAAAAATAGTAGCCAATTAACCCGCCAATCGTGTAACTAACGAAATTATTCCATACCTCAAGTAATTTTATTTGCCATTTTGTATCCTTAGGATAATCAAAACTATCTTTTCTAAGGTAACCTAAAATTAAACTAAAAAATAATATCCCTACTATCGCTGGATTTATCATAATAGTCCTAATTCACAACATTTTTTGATTTGCCTTGTAAGAAATTTTCTATATTGGAAACAAACATTTCCTGTTTAATAATTCTGGCTTCATCTGTAATGTAGGCCATTGGCGGGTAAATAATGCAATTTGGATATTTCGAGAGTTTATTCATATCCTTTGGGTCGGTTTCATCGGAATGGTCAAACATAAAAGTGATGTCTTTTTTTGCAAGTCTTTTTACTAAAGCATCAACATCAACCAATTCCATTGGAGCAGTGTTTATAACAACTGCATTTTTCTTGAGGCTATTTATTCTTTTTGCATTCAAGAATTTTTCTGTGTCTTTTGTCTGGGCAAAGTTTATTGAGATGAAATCACATTCTGGTATGAGAGTATCTGCATCCTGATATTTAATCTCTTTTTTCTCTGCATCTTTTTTCCTGTGCTTTGACCAGTATCTAACATCTGCTCCAAATCTTTGAGCAAGTTCTGCCACTCGTCTGCCAATGCTGCCTAAACCAAGGATTCCAAATACTTTATTTTTTAGCTCCCAAGCCTTAATTCCACTTTCGTCATATTTACCCGCACGGCCTCTTTGCTTACCAGTTTCCAAGCCTCTGATAGCTTCTAACACGGCTGCTATCGTGAACTCTGCGACTGATTCTGTGCTATAGCCGGCAAGGTTGCAGACGGGGATATTTTTCTTTCTCGCATAATTTGCATCAACCTTTCCAAAGGCTGTTGAAAGTGTGCCAATGTACTTTAATTTTGAGGCTCGGTCAATGTTGTCTTTTGTAACTGGTACTCCGAAATTGACGAGCAAACAGTCTGCGTCTGGTAATTCTTTTTTAATGTCTTCACTATCTCTAGGAACAAAAACCTTTTTCGAGGTGAGCTTGTCAATCTTGCCCCAATACGAATCGCCAAGTGATGATTGGTCTATTCCAATGAGTAAAATTTTATTGAACTTCATTTGCACTCGTATTTATACCACTTTTGAAGCTAGAGTTCGAGTTCTTCAGGTTTATCAATACACGCATACCACCCTGTTTTTAGGTAATCAAAACCTATTAGAGCTCGAATAAATCTGCGATGTAATTTTGAAAAATTGTACTCTGGGAACTTGATGTTTACTTTAATCGAGATTTAATGCATCTCTTATTGGAAAGTAAAGTGGAGTAAATCCATTTCCAAAGTTCTCATGTATCTCTCCCAATATAGGTGTTTTACGCTCTTTTTCCATTGCAATAAGTTTCTCAAGCTCTGCTTCTGCTTCGGTATCTCCATCTCTCATCCTAGCACCTAACTTGGCTCCCATTTCCATACCAGATTCTTTTGTTCCGTATACATACACATTCAACTCATCCAAACTTTCCCCTATCTCATCGAGTCTTCTCATGGCATGTTCCAATCCTTCTCTATCGCCTAAAACTTCCGTAGGTAGTTCACTTGTTTCAAGATAATGACGAGGGAATCTTTTCCAGTCAGGATTATCTAATCCTTGAACTGCGTATGCACCCGCAACCATACCTGCTAATGCATACCTATGGTATCCCGAAAAAACCTCTTTGGCACGAGACCATATAGCAACTATGTTTGTAGGTTCCATTGTGTATGCTCCTACCTCAACCAGTGCATCAGCAAAGAAACCATAATGTTCTCCAATGTATCTTTGCTGTTCTTGATTGTTAGTTATTTGAGAATATTCTTCGGTGAGTTGTGTGATAGTAGGTAAGTGTTGTTCTATTATAGATAACACGGGATGGCTTACACCATCTCGTCTTTCTGCTCTTGCTACCTGTTCTACTGTAAGTCCTGGTCTCTGCTCTGCCCCTGTCATGATGGTGGTGATTGTAGCACAAACTATATCAATCGTCTACTATTATGGGGTTGCTAACTTATTACAAAGGCTACCTTTTTCAATAGTCATAGGGACGCTTTAGGCACACGCATCATAATATATATTAGTCATTAAGAAACAATATAAGAATATAGAATATATAGAGTTATATGAGATGCTATTTGACACATAAAAGGTACAGAAATGCTTAAGTCTGTTTAAATCTATGTGATATAATTTGCCTATGTTACGATCGAAACAAGTTTCTGAATATGAACTGCCAATAAATATCGAGCCACAAAAAGAAGGTGGTTTCGTGGTAACTTGCCCTATCTGGAAAGATTGCTATGCCCAAGGGGATACAATTGAGGAAGCCACTTTGGAAATTACAGCTGTTGCACAGTCTTTAATTGAGCTTTATAAAGAAGAAGGCCTAAAAATCCCTCTCAAGCCTTTGAGAAACAAAAGACTTGACAATCTCCTAAATCTGCCTGTTATTGTATCTGCATGAAGCCCCTAAAATATAGGGACGTTATTAAAAAAGCGAGAAAAGCCGGCTTTGTTTTCCGAAGAAATACTGGCGGAACTCACGAAATATGGTGGAATGAAATGAAGAGAACAACTTGCGTTATTCCCCATCACCATGAAGTTAAAGTTGGAACCTTAAGAAGTATTATTAAACAGATGGGTCTGACCGATGACGAGTTTAAGAAACTTTAAAATTATCTGATTTGTCGCAAAAAAGTGGGAGTGTCGAATTCGTCTTCGTCCGTTTACCTCAACTTCCCTTCTCTACTTACCCTGTAGTTTAGTTATTTGTAAACCTTACCTCTATGACCAGCGGTTAGAACATATATAATTTTGTCTTTTTCGTTGACTTTATAAATTATCCTGTAGACACTAATTCGGTACGAGAACCTGTCTTTTAACCCTCTACCGAGTGGCTTTCCAAGACGTGGATAATCTTTTAATTCATCGAAGATTTGCCCTAACGCGAGTTGATGCTGTCTGGAGATTTGCTTTAGTTCTTTTTTTGCTTTTGCGGTAAGCTTAACTTTGAACATCAAGCTTTAGTTCTTCTTTAACCTCGTCCCAGTCATGAACA
>Ga0155158_153_pt1 | contig 6603 bp, 5 predicted proteins | sample RifCSPhighO2_01_FD_106126 | JGI IMG/M metagenome (GOLD analysis project Ga0155158, IMG submission 106126) | Candidatus Levybacteria bacterium RIFCSPHIGHO2_01_FULL_40_15b | reverse complement strand
CCATTTTTGATATGGCAGCGCTTTTTGTAACTCTCTTTATTCTTAGATTTTTGGAAGACATACATTTAACTAAACATAACATTCATAGTCAAATTAAAAATATTATAAATGGTTTAGAACAGGAGACAGTTTTGGTTATAGGTTTTATTGCGCCTATAATCATAACCATCTTATACTTCTTATTCGTTGAGGCCCTACCCGATTTTATGCGAGCTTCCTTTGCTCAAAATGTAGGTTATGTAGGTTATGGAAATTTTTTCCTCTTCCCCATGGGATTTTTATATCTAAAGCTTGCGCTGTTACTTTTCTTGCTTCTTTTGATAATAAGATACAGAAAAAACCTTGGTGAGCCAGGAGTCTTAATTTTGGCTTGGCTTACCTTCTCTGTTTTTAATGCTTCCTTTTCCCAACGACCCTATGCACATTATATTCTTGTGGCGCTTCCGTCTTTTGCGCTATTCGCAGGCTATATTTTAGACAATAAAAAATTGTTAAAAAAACTCGTGCCTTTATTAATCATTATCGCTATACTTGTATTGCAAGTTTTTAGACTTAACTTTGAAAAAATAGTTCCTTATTACGAAAATTTCTTGTCTTTTATTTCCAATAATAAATCAGTAGAAGCCTATCAGGCTTTTTTTGATAAAAATACCCCCCGTGATTATGTGCTTGCAGACTTTATAAAATCCAAGACGTCTGACACTGAAAGTGTATATTTGTGGAGTGATAGTGCTCAAATATATAGCTTATCAGGTAAGCTTCCGCCCGGAAGATATATAGTCTCTTATCATGTGACATTTTATCCCGATGCAACTCGCGAAACCCGCGAAGCAATTGAAAAGAAAAAAGTAAAGTATATAATTCAGACAAAGCAAGGTTCGCAGATTCTGCAATTCTTAGACAATTACGAATTGAAATATAAAATAGAGGGGGTTAATATCTATGAGAGGAAGTCTTAGTCTCATTCTTTCCGACAATATAATAAGAGTCTCATTTTATTCCTCTCTAGTTATAATAATTGCCCAGTGTATTTTAATTTTAATAACTTTTAATAGACTCCCACCGCTAGTCCCTTTTCTTAATAGTCAGCCTTGGGGGGTCGAGCGCCTTTATGCTTCGCAGACAATTCTTTTTATTCCATTTGTTTTGGCGATAGTTTTTATTATTAATAATTTTCTTAGCCTAATTTACTATAAACAAAATACTTTAGCCTCAAGAATTCTTTCTTTTAATGCTTTTTTGTTTATCGTCTTAGGATTCCTAGCGTATGTTCAAATAGTACTTTTAGTTTTTTGATATTTTTAGGCACAAGTTATGCTATCAACACTCCTTTTCCCATTTGCTGCTGCCTTTTTTATTTCCATGGTCTTAACCCCTTTTACAATTAGCTTCGCGCGAAAATTTAAATTAGTAGACGATCCTAAAACACATAAGCATCCTGCTGTTATTCATAAAAAGCCGTTACCTCGAGCCGGTGGGATTCCCATCTTCTTTGCAATAATCCTTGCCATGATTCTATTTTTACCAGATGATAAAATCTTTTTGTCAATAATCACAGCGGGTGCACTTGTTGTCATTATTGGCATTCTAGATGATAAGTATGATCTTTCTCCATATGTTCGTTTTTTAGGTAATTTTATATGTGCAGCGATTATAGTGTTTTCAGGTGTTGAGATTCCCTTCATAACAAATCCACTTGGAGGAATTCTTTCTTTTACGAATTTTTCATTTTCATTTCTTTCCATAACGTTCACAAGTTCCACCCTCCTTGCCATAGCTTGGATTGTCTGGGTTATGAATATGCTTAACTGGAGCAAGGGAGTAGATGGGCAAATGCCCGGAATCGCTGTAGTGTCAGCAGTCATTATTGGGATAGCATCGCTTAGGTTTCCGATCATTACTCAAAATAATATTTACACGTCGCAATTATCTTTCATTACTGCCGGAGCTAGCCTAGGTTTTCTTTTTTACAATTTCTATCCTGCGAAAATTTTCCCAGGGTATAGCGCAACAATACTCGGTTTTATGCTAGGAGTAGTTTCTATTATGTCAAGCGTAAAACTTGCAACAGCAATCCTTGTGATGGGAGTTCCCGCTGCTGATGCCTTGTTCACAATAACAAGAAGGATCTTATCTCGCAAATCCCCATTTTGGCATGATAAGGGACATCTTCATCATTTGCTTCTTGCCCAAGGACTAAGTCAAAGAGTGATTGCATTATTTTATTGGTTAATGTCGCTTTTATTAGGTTTTTTTGCATTAAATCTCTCAAGTCGCGGAAAGCTTTTTGCTATAATTCTTGTAGTAGTTTTTGTAGGTGCTTTTATTTTGACACTTAAACTTTTTGGCAAAAGCGCCGAGGAAGGATAATGATTAAACATTACTATTACATTTTAAAGTTGCTAAGACCTCGCCAATGGATTAAAAATTTTGCCCTTTTTACAGCGCTTGTTTTAGGGGGACAGCTTTTTGAACTAGGTGGTTTTACACAAGTCTTTCTAGGATTTATATCCTTTTGTTTACTTACATCGTCAACCTATATTGTAAATGATATCTTAGACGTAAAAAAAGACAAACTTCATCCTTTTAAAAAAGCAAGACCCATTGCAAGCGATAAAATAAGTGTTCGCGAGGGGATTATTATATTTATAGTAATACTCTCTCTATCTCTGTTTATTGCTCGCGAAGTAGGCAATGGATTTTTCCTGATAGCGGCGCTTTATCTTGTTCTTCAGATGCTGTATTCATTTGTCTTTAAGGCAATTGAGATATTTGACATCTTTTTTATAGCAGCAGGTTATATCTTGCGAGTTTTAGCAGGAGAGGTGATAACTGGTTATCATCTCTCAGTTTGGCTGCTTTTGACAACTATTTCTCTTTCAATGTTCCTTGCTATCGGGAAAAGAAGATCTGAGCTTACTCTTCTTAAGAATTATACTGGAGTGCGGGCAACAGAAATTCGTCAAAGCCTCTCTCATTATTCAGAACAATTACTTGCGGCATTTATTATTATATTTGCTACTTCAACTTTTATATTCTATTCTCTTTTTACGTTCCTTGAAAACCCTCAAGGTGTAAGGCTAAGTCTTGATATTTTTCTTCCGGATGTTTTGCCATACTATCTTCAAAGGAAGTGGCTAATGGTAACTATTATTCCCGTAGTCTATGGATTGATGCGCTATCTTCAGGATATCTACGAAAAACAAGAAGGGGAAAGTCCGGATCGCGTCCTTCTGTCAGATAAATCGCTTCTTAGTGCGGTTATTATTTGGGGACTTCTTGTTGTATTTATTATCTACTTTATTGGGTAGCCCCATTAGATAACTTCGTATCTAACGGGGTAAACTTATTCTTCTTTTGTTGCGTATTGTTTGCTAATCCAACCAAGTGTCCCATCGCGAAGCTCTATCTGAAACCAACCGGCATTTTCATCAATGTAGGAGAATGTCTCTCCTGGATTTACGCGGCCAATTTCTTTTGCTGCGGTTGATGGGTTTTCTCTGACACGCAAAAATCCTACTGGCGTATTTTTAATTGTTACAAGCGGTGCCTCCGATTTGGTGGGTTCCGGAGTAGGCGTTGGTGTAAGGGTTTCGGAAGTTTCATCACTTGAACCTTGCGTTCCTAATATTACATTAAGTACCAGTTTATAAGAGGGAACCGCTCTGACTCTTACCGTTTTTTTTGAGAAACCTTGTTTTTGGATTTCTAATTCATGTTCTGAGGAAGAGATAGATTTTAATGTAAGAGGGGTAACCCCTTCTTCTTTTCCATCGAGTGAAACAAGTGCGCCGTCGGGAATAGATGCAATAAAAATCTCGGGATCGGGAGAATTAGTTTTCTCAAGCGTTAAAATATATGAACTAGCATAAGATCCTGGCAAGAAAGTTCTTTCAACCGCGGTTAATACACCGGAATTTATCCTAACGCGTGCCATAAAAGGCTGAACGCTTTTATCCTCAGGAATTATTTTAAGCTCATATACTCCTTGTAAAAGCGTTTCATTTTGCTCACATTTACATAACGGCGTTGCGCCCAGCACTTTGTTATCAAGAATTACCTGCGCTTTAATATTTGAGGTAACTTGGAGAGCTCCTTTGCCGCGAGGTATGAGAGTATTTGCTGCAATCCTAACCAGTAGAAACATTCCTGCAAGAATTAAAAGAATTGCACCCACAAGAAGAATTCTTCGTTTCATTAACGTTAATAATAGCAGAATAATGTTTCTCTTTCAAAAACATTTGACCATGTCTTGTCTCATGCTTTCGAAGCTTCGTTCGTTTGTCGGGTGATTTCACCCCCTCCTCGACAAGTTTGCGAGGAATCCCCCTGACGCACTCACTCAACTTCTCATGCATTCAACATTCGAAATGGCAAAGTTTTTGGAAAGAGTTTTTGTTAGAGTAGGCGGGGGAAGAGGGGATCGGTGGATTTAATTTTCCCTGAAAACTGCGAAAGAATTTTTTCGGCGGTTTCCGGCAAGAATGGTCTTAAATTATATCCAATCTCCTGAATTCGCTTTACCAAATCTTTCAATACTTTTGAAAGCTCGGCGCCTTCAAGCTTCCATGGTTCGGTGACGTTTATTTTTTGGTCTGCCTCAGAAATTAATAGCCAAATAGCTTTTAGCGCTTCGTTAAATTTAAATTCTTCAAAAGCGCGTGTCACATCAGCGCACCAGACTTTATAACTTTCAGGTGCTTCAAAATTTGCTTTCTCGCAAAGTTTTGCAACACGCGCCACCAAATTCCCAAGACCATTGGCAAGATCTGCGTTATAAACTTCACGAAATTTGTTTTCCGAAAAATCCCCGTCTTGAAAAGGTGAAAATTTCGCCAGGAAATAATAGCGGAGAGGATCAGCACCGTATTTTTTGATAAGTTCGATTGGATTAATAACATTACCAAGAGTTTTGGACATCTTTCGTCCATTTACGGTAAAGTATTCATGAACAAAAAGAGTTTTAGGTAAGGCTAGTCCAGCAGAAAGCAAAATTGCCGGCCAGTAAATAGCATGGAATCTTATAATTCCTTTACCTATGACATGAATATCGGCAGGCCACCATTTTTTGTATTTTTCATCGTCCGAGCCGAAACCTATGCCGCTTTGATAAATGTTTAAGGCATCGAACCAAACATAAATTCGCTGTGAATCATCACCCGGAACTGGGACTCCCCAATTTTTCGTTCTTTCATTGGTTCGGGAGATGCTAAAGTCCGAAAGACCTGACTTTATAAAGGATAGCATTTCGTTCTTTCTAGATTCCGGAACAATCTTATATTTGCTCGACTCAATAAGCTCAAGTAATTTATCCTGGTAGCGAGAGAGTTTAAAGAAATAATTTTCCTCTTCAACCTCTTCAAGTTTTTTGCCTGGATGCTCATAGCACTCACCTTTTTCATTTAATTCATCTTTTGTATAAAATACTTCACATCCCAAGCAATAAAGCCCTTTATATGACTTTTTGTAAATATCGCCTGCTTTATTACAAAGTTCCCAAAGCTTTTGACTTGAGGGGTAGTGTATTTTTTGGTCGCTGCCTTTTTGCCAGACATCAAACTGAACATTAAGCTTTTTCGAAAGCTCGTAGAAAGAGTTTGTGTTTCTGTCGACAAATTCCTGAACCGGAATACCAGCTTCTTCTGCGGCCTGTACATTCTTGAGCGCGTTTTCGTCTCCGCCGCACAAAAGCAAAACGTCCTCGCCTCTCAATCGATGATATCGAGCGATTGTATCTGACTGTACGAATTCCAAGGCATGCCCCACGTGGGCAGCAGCATTCACGTATGGAATCGCATTGGTAATATAAAACTTGTTCACGGTGTTAATTGTAACAGAGTATTTGAGGCCAAACAAGCTCAATAGTGGAAGTGAGAAGTTGGAAATGTGAAGTTAGATAATGAAGTGAGATGTGTGATTAATTTATTCACACGTCCCACCTCATAAATCCAGCTTCTAACCTCTAACCTCTAACTTCCCACTTCAATTACTGCGTTTGGTGGGTATGGGACGCTTAGTGTGGAGGAATTCGATTAATAAAATAATTACGAGAAGAATGAACACGTGATAGATACTTTTTAGTCCGAAAAAACGCAAGATTAGAATTCCTACAATAAAGATTGAAGCAAGAAGCCCGCGCCTTGTGTTTACAAACAGGAAAGAAAAAAGAAAAAAAGAAGAGATGCCTGTCATTGTCAAAAGAAAAATAACAGGGTGAATAACGGTATCAAAAACTTCGACTTTTTGTTCGGGAGATACCAAAAGTGTAAAAATACCCAAAGGCAAAAGTGAGATTAAAAAAAGATACAAAAACGGTAGGAATTTTCTCTGCGAGCGCATATATTAATAATACCAAACTTGAGACCCGTTCGGCTCGTGGTTCGACAAGCTCACCACTCCGCTCGGAGTCTGCGGGTCGCTAATGCGACCCTTGACATAATTTAGCAGTCGTGGTATCATGTTGCTAATGACGCACCGTTCGGTGCATCATTCTTTCTATGTACGATTTAACGCCGCGGCAAATAGATATTCTTAAGAATATAGTTCGCGAATATATTGATACCGCAGAAGCTGTTGGTTCTGAGACGCTAGAGAAGAAATATG
>Ga0155158_145_pt1 | contig 6752 bp, 8 predicted proteins | sample RifCSPhighO2_01_FD_106126 | JGI IMG/M metagenome (GOLD analysis project Ga0155158, IMG submission 106126) | Candidatus Levybacteria bacterium RIFCSPHIGHO2_01_FULL_40_15b | reverse complement strand
CAATATTCCTATCCCAATTATTGCAAGTACAGCTCCTACTCCAAGAAGGTCCGCAACTCCACCCGCTATTAATACAGGAACTAGCGAGAAAACTCCTATCAGAGCAAAAAGTAGGCCGTAAATCTTTGACCTGAAATCTTGCGGTACGGTTCCCTGTATTAAAGCCTGGCTAGGTATAAAGATCAAAGCGTTAGCAAATCCTGCAAAAAATGCCAGCAAAAGCACAAAGTTAAAGACGTTCAATTCAACGAGCCTTGGAAGAAATAAATTAAGAAAGTGAACAATATCTCGTCCTATTATGCGAGAAGTGAATGGCAACAACAGCAAAACCAGGCCGGAAAGAAAAATTCCATAGTTTATAAGATTTTTTTTGCGAGATTTTGCAAAAAAACTTCCGATAAGTATTGCTGATACTACCATCCCAAAAGCTGCAGGAGCAAACAGGATTATTGATAAATCTTCTGCTGGAATTTCAAGAATTGTTTTAGCATAACCCGGAATTAAGGTGGCAATAATAAAAATGATAATCTGTGAGAATATAAGCAGGAAAAAAGCATCGCCAACTTCACGATATTTCACAAGAATTGAGGAACTTTCTCTCAATTCTTCCCCGATTGATTTCTTAAGATCGCTTGCTCTAGCCTTCTCTGAAATTTGCTTGATCTTTTTACTTGGAATTAAAAATGCGAAGATGGCAGCAAGTAAAAATATAAAAGCAAGTAGAATAAAAACAGGTGCACGTCCGAGTGTATTTACTGCCGGACCTGCCAAGACATAGCCCATTAATATTGACCCAAAAAGTCCCATCCCAAATATGGAATTTGCAGCAACAAGTTTCTCTTTATCAACTAATGAGGGGATTAGAGGAGATTCGGCCGGTACATAAAACTGAGATATAACTGAGATAATTAATGCGACAAGATAAACTACTAAGACTGACTTTAAGTTAAAGAATAAAACAAGAAGAGCTACTGCCCTTAAAAGATTTCCTAAGATTAGTATCCGTCTCCTGTTTGAAATATCTGCCACAATTCCACCTATGAAACTTAAAATTATTTGAGGAATCAGGATGCAAAAAAGGAGAATTGATACTGAAAAATTTGAAGACGTAAGATAAAAAACCAAAAAAATAAGAACGACGGTCAACATGTTAAATGCAATCTGCGAGAAAAAGACCGAAAGAGCAAAAGGGAGGTAGGATGGATCAAGCAAAAGGCTTATGATTTGGTTTGAGGAAAATTTCGAAAGAATTGTTTTCATTTACCCTGTTAAATAAGATTTAAGTCTATTTCGAATAAACATTTTACCAAGATACGTTTTTAAATATTTTTCCCTATGGATTGCGTCTTGCTGATTCTTGCAAGCTTCGTAATAAATTAACTCTACCGGTCTCCTAGTTTTCGTCGACCTAATCTCTCCCTTCGCATGAGACTTAAATCTTAATTTTAAATTCGAAGTATAACCGGTGTAGAATTTGTTATCTCTTTTTGATAGTAACACATAAACGTAGTGAAACATTTGAGAATTTAAAATTATTTAACAGGGTGAAGGAAGTTTACTATGCTCTTTTAGTATAACTCCCGTCTCTTGTATCTACAATAATGTTATCTCCAGTGTTTATAAACAAAGGCACGCGTATTGACATTCCATTCAAAAGTTTTGCGTCTTTATAAACGTTTGAGGCCGAATTTCCCTTTACGCCGGGCGTCGTATCCGCGACTTTTAAAGACACTTTTGGAGGCAAAAGAAGGTCTAGCGCTTCGTTTCCGAAAAACTCAAGGCTTACAGTTTCGCCTTCTCTAAGATATTCGCTTCCCGATAAAATTTTCAGAGGCACTGCTTTCTGCTCAAAAGTGCGAGGGTCCATAAAATATGCGGATTCGGCATCTTTGTACAAGAACTGATACTCGCGCTTTGAAAGATCGATATCCTGGATAGATGCTCCGTTTGTATAACCTTTCTCGGTAGTCGAACCATTCCTTAAATTTTTAACCCTTACCTTTATATTGGCAGACCCCCTACCCATTTTTATATGTTCGAAATTGAGGACCTTGAATATCTGCCCATCCTCCTCAAATGTCGTTCCGGCTCGAAGATCATTTACCGAGATCATATTAGCTTCTCTTTTCTCTTTACTCTTATGAGGCCGGAACAGGGGATAACCTGAATTCCTCGTTTCTCAAGTTCGTCTAAAAATATATTGGCGCCGATTGAATCCGCCGCCATATGACCACAGTCTATAACATTTATATGTAATTTTTTGAGCTCCTCAAGTCCCTCTTCTGGAATATGCATCGTAATATATGTACCAACACCCGCTTTTGAGAGTTCAATAAGTAGCTCCTTTGAAGGGCTTGTTCCGCCTGTAAAGTCAACCATAATTTTCCCTACCCTTCCCTTTTCAGATCCATTTGCTAAAAATGGCGCATTTTTTCCTTTTGCTGCTTCCACAAACTCGGACAGCTCGTTTATATAGTCAAGTAGTTCTCCTACTGTATCGAACCTTTTAGAAGATACATATTCTTCAAGAAATTTATGCCCTAGATTATCCCAGACTGTGTGAAGCGCTAAGAGTGACACGCCAAGTAGCCTTGCTGAGTCAACCGCTTGACCATGATTTAGAGGAGAGAATTTCCGCTTAACAACCTGTTTTCGATTCTCAAGTAGCGCATGGGCAACATTCTCGGGTACTCCCGCTTTTGCAAATAAATCTACTTGAATATCCATTACTTCATGGAGACTAACCAGGGCATGCCCGCTTGGGTGGTGAGAAATCAAAAGATCAATATCCTCACCTTTTTGATTAAGTCTGTCAACTAATAATACTTCTGTCGCGTCAGCATCAATTCCGGCCATTACCTTTTTAACTTGTCTTTTCGAATCTCCATACAAAATCCTTGAATCTGAATACGGATTCGATAGAGACTCCATATCAAAGTATTTCTTTTTCTTGGCGGGGAGTTCGCTGTGGTCTTTTTTTGCGCGGGCCAAAAACTTCTTAACCCCCTCTACCCCTCTAGGATCAGCTTTCATTCCCATCTCAAGCGCCAGTTGGTAAATTTCTTGAATTGTCATGTTGTGAAAGTATATAATAAACAGGCTCAAAATACAACATGGCCGGGTGCTGGAATGGTAGACAGGCGAGTCTCAAAAACTCGTGGGGCGTAAGCTTCGTGAGAGTTCGAATCTCTCTCCGGCCACAAATGTGGGCTTGCCCCGTATAACCGCCGCCATGAGGCGAGGACGAAGACCTCGCGAATGGGAACTGAAGTTTGAACTTTTTGCTTAAGTTTTGTATAATACACACTTAATTATGGGCGTAGAAGACAATCGACGTACTGGAATGGAACCACCTGATGGTTCCACCTTCCCCGATTTCCTTTCTGACAGGGACGTAGGTAGAGAATCCGTGGTCCGCGAGGATACATCTGTAGTTAAAATTGATAGCGAAAACCCAAGTGGCGAACGAACTCAGCTAGACGACAATTTCGAAACGTTTCGTCTGCCACGTCCTTACGGAGTCCGGGTTAGTCATGGAGTGGTGGGTCAAGTCAAACGACTTCTTTATAACCTCTTCGGACCATAAAACTTAGGTTTTATCCTGGTTTTTTGAAGCCAAAAAGTTCTTCCTTGAATTCTCAGGATAAATAACCATTCGACAAGCTCATGGTCTACGACATCGTCTACTCTTCGACTCCCTCTCCCAGCACAATGTAGGAAATTTCAAGTGGATATGGGAATCAAAGAGGTTCATAAAAGTGTAATTTGATACTAATATAAAACATAAAATTTAACTAACTGTAGGAACTAACTGTAAGATTGTATACGGTAAAATTTGACAAATTTCAAAAAAAGTGTATCCTTATAAAACTTATGTCAGAAGTAGCAACACGATCCCCTGAAGCTATTGCTGCCTTTGATGATTACCGAAAAAGGTTTAAAAAAATTCTGGGCACATTCGTTAAACCTGAAATTCTGAATAATCCACGAAAGACGCCAGTATTACAAGTACACGGATTAACTCCCAGGGGAGTAATTGAAAGATTGTCAGATAGGCAATTGTATACTCAAGCGGAATTTGGAGGAGGTAGAGTGGCAATATATTGCCCCGAAGCTCGCTTTTCATCGCAAAGCATTGAGCTGGATTTCTACTTATCGGGCGAATCAGATGTGCATACGCTATTAATAGATTTTGAGGCAGGAAAATATGTTTTCATAAGAAGCAGTTCAAGGGATCCTTATAGAATCTATAATTTATCTTTTGCAAATCGCGATTTACATGAGAAAGATTCGGCTGCAGTTATTCAAGAAGCCAGTGGTCTTTTAGCGAAGGCTGCTGGATTACCTCATAAGTTTTTCCTTGCCGATTCTCCTAAAAGAAACTGAATTTATGCTTCGTCACCTGAAAGGTGAAACAGCTTTGTCACAATAGAAGGTGCTCGCTTAGAAGCAAACAGTCCTCCAGATGAACAATCAAAGCCACCTGATCCAATAGACATCGATAACTGGTGATCTATAAGCTCTCACTAGATAGAATCTGCATTTGGCTTTGAAGCCAAAAAGTTCCAACAACCTCTACTTGTGAGTTTTACCCCGGCCACATATTTAACGGGGCGAACCAAGTCAGTTTTCCTCGTTGAAAGCGGCTCTATAGCGATATATAATTACATTACTAGGAGGTGAGCCATCTGACAGACGGGGATCGCAACAAATTAGCAGACGTACTCTATGATAAATACGGCAAGCCTTTGGAAAAAGAACACTGGGGCGAGTTCGTAGCAATCTCTCCAAAAGGCAAGTCCATCGTTGCGCCTACTTTACTTGAGGCGATGAGAAAAGCTACGGCAAAATTTGGAAGAGGCAATTTTCTTTTCAAGGTCGGGCCGCGTGTCGTCGGTACCGCCTTATGACAAGCACGCTTATAAGCAACAAGCCTCCATATCTTCGGCTTGACCTTATGGTCAATCCAAAAGAACCAACCTACTCAGAAGATCAGGTAGAAGCTCTCTTTGACAGTGGTTTCAGTGGCGATGTCTCAGTGCCGGCCGAGCTCGTTGGTAACGGCAAGGCTCCTCCGCCAGAAGGTCACGTGCCGATAACGATTGCCGACGGCTCCGTAGTCTGGGTACCATCATATGAAGGGCATGTAACATTCAAGGAATTCGCTGGTAGGATCCCCCAGCCTATCGGTGTATCAGTCTTTGTCATGGGCAACGAGGTATTAGTGGGCCGAAACCTGATGAACCATTTCAAGGTAACCCTGGACCACGGCAGGACGCTCACCATAGAGCCTTAAATGGCACACTTCGACCTGCGGTCTAAGTGTAAACATTATGAAAAAATTCCCAAGAATCGTTGGGCTTGTGGGGCCGATTGCCTCGGGAAAAGATACGGTTCTTGAAGAACTTGAAAAGCGCGGATTTAAAGCTTTTTTCTTAGGTGAAAGAACTCGTGAGGAAGCAGACAGACGCCGCCTACCACATGACCGATCAGTCCTTCAGGACATGGGGAATGATCTCAGGGAAAAATTCGGAGACGATATTTTGGTTAAGCGAACTGAAGAATTGTTCGATGGGTCGGAAGAAAAAATAGTAATCGACGGAATAAGAAATGCGGGTGAAATAGCGTATCTTCGGAAAAAATATAACACAATAATAATTGGCGTAGACGCCCCAAGTAAAAAAAGGATGGAATTTTCTAGAAAAAGAAGTGCTGATGCAGATCCCAAAACAGGAGGAGAGTTTGAGCGTGTCGAACAAAGAGATAGAGGAATTGGCGAAAACTCGCACGGACAGCAAGTAGATGCGTGCCTTACGCTTTCCGATATAGTCATCGAGAATAATGGAACAATTCAAGAATTTAAAAAAAAGATACAAAAAGCGCTTGTTCAGCTTGATTTAAACCCTTCGAAAAGGTAGAATATACTCCCATAATGGCTAAAATTGTTATTGGGCTTGTGGGGCCGATTGCCTCAGGTAAGGGAACCGTTATCGATATCCTTAAAAACAAAGGTTATACCCCCTACTCTCTTTCGGATGCTCTTAAAGAGGAGATTCGCGCAAGAGGTCTTGAAATTACAAGATTTAACTGCAATCGAATTTCAAACGAACTTCGGGAAACTCAAGAAGCAGATGTTTTGGCGCGACGAACAGTAGAAGTTATCGACCAAGATAAACCCGAACTTGTAGCGATAGATGCTATACGAAATCCTTTGGAAATTAAATTTCTGCAAAATAAATTCGGCGCGAAAATTATTGGAGTTGTTGCTGATCGGAAAAAGAGATATAAGATGTTTCGCGAACGCGGAACATACACTGACGAGATTCAAACCTTCGAACAGTTTAAGGAACTTGACGATCGTGAATTTGCTCAAGCCGGCGAACACAAACAGCAAATAAAAGCGTGCCTTGAACTTTCAGACGTTGTAATCGACAACAACGGAACAATCGAAGAATTGAGGCAAAAAGTCTACGAATTTATATCCTCAATTTAGTGGACTTCTATAGAAAAGTTAGAACCCTTTTTTAATGCGCTCGGCCGCTTCGCGTCCTCGCTTGGTTATTTTTCGCGCGCGTTTCTTTATTTTGTCCTTGTCCCTAGCCCCCCATACGCGGACAATATATTTTACTTCCCCAAAAAACCTATTGCAATTGTATGTCGTTTGCCTTAACATGTAATTATGCCTGACAATAGTCAATCGGAATTTGCTTCAACAGCAGACCACGCCGATGCTTGGTTAAAAGGAGAACGCA
>Ga0155158_132_pt1 | contig 6759 bp, 8 predicted proteins | sample RifCSPhighO2_01_FD_106126 | JGI IMG/M metagenome (GOLD analysis project Ga0155158, IMG submission 106126) | Candidatus Levybacteria bacterium RIFCSPHIGHO2_01_FULL_40_15b | reverse complement strand
CTACTTTCCTGCGGTTTGCCTCAACAATCATTGGGTGGCTTCTATCTGTTCCAACTACAACATATCCCCTTTTCGCAAGTTCAATCGAATAATCCCCAGTTCCGCAACCGACATCCAGGACCGTTTTTACCTTATGTTTTTCAAGCAGTTTTATTAGATCTGGTATTTCCTTTTTTAGTCTGTCTTCCCAATCAACTGTAGAATAGTAGGTTTTTGATAAAAAATCGTTATAGTCTTCATTCTCTGTAAATAGAAGTTTCCCACCAATCAAACTTCTAAAAATATCGCCTTTTGAAACAATACCAACGAGCCTACCTTCCTCATCCACAATTGGAAGTCTTCCTATATCGCGAACTTTCATTAGCGATTGTGCGCGAAGAAGCGGCGTATTAAGCTTAACCGTTGTTAGTTTTTTACTCATAATTTGTGAGACGGGAAGCGACATTATTGCAGAGGCTTTTTCTTCCATTGCTTCAAAGTTGGTTTCGTGTACTGTATCTTCAACCAGTTCTGAAATAGTCGGGAAGAATTTTTGAAGAATATCGTTCTCAGTAATCATTCCTACCAATTTTTTACCTTCAACAACGGGAATTCCATTTACGCCGCGGCCAAAAATAAGGAGCGCTACTTTTTCTACTTTATCGTTTGGACCTACATAGTCAACCTGTTTTGACATTACATCAGACACTTTCATAATTAAGAGTTTCCTTCGTGGAGATTATAACATAATTCAGTATGATTCGGCTAATACTTAATCTGGATAATCGCTGTCGTCTGAAACTTGCGTTTTTGAACGAAGTTGGCCTTAAAGTTCTACTCCTGTTTTTTCAAGAAATCCTGCCCATTCAGGTTGATCAAATCCAAGGTGATCTAATGCCCTGGGTCTTGCTCGCTCATAATTAGAAAGGGAAACCCTCATTGGTTGAATCCATCTTCCGTTATTTATCTCTCTTGCGGGTCCATGCCCCTCGAATCCAAGCAGGCTTAAAAGGCGAAAATTTCTTGCCGCATCCACGTCTACATAAATACTTCCTCTTACCTCTAGAGCTGGAAACCCGTCGTATCCGCTATATTTATAAAAACCCGTATCTAAAACTTCAAGGGAAAAGCCAAGTCCTATTTTCCTCCCTAAAAGCTCAGGGGCCACAAGGAGTCTTTCCAAACCCATAGTTCTTGACTTCTGAATATAAGATACCCCCCTTGCTCTGAGTCTTGTATTAGCAATCATCATTCCTCTATTATTTATTGCTTTAAGAAAAATACTATCCTCTGGTTTTGTATCTCTCCCTTCATCGTCTTTCCGTCCTGTATAATAGTCAATATACATCGACATTAGGTTTGGACCACGGTAAAGAGCTTCGTCCCCGCCCTCCAGTTGGTATACGTGTCTTGCCACCTCTGGATGTCTTGCCCATCGCATAGTTTCTACAATATCGGAATCAGTTATGGGGTTTGGATCACTCGGATCATGCGGTAATACATCGGCTATTTTATGGGCGTCAAGAAGAAGTAGGTCTTCTGGGGGCTGTATGGCTCCGTCATTTCTCCACCTCTCCGAAGTCTCTTCCGGTTTCCTCTTCCCTCTAAGAAAAGTAAAAAGACTAAGACCAGCTCTTTCCCCCTTAGAATCAGGAACCGGTTGAGAACTTCCTTCCCCGGAACCTAGTGGTAATCCGATGCGGCGACTTGGGTATTCTGCATTCATAACTATTAAAAACCATCGCTCTTTAGCGGTTTTGTAAATGGCTATTATATATTATCTATGGGCTATTGTAAAGTAAAATCGGTAAAAGAATCTGTATTAATTCTTACGTTTCTAGCCCTGAGCCTAAACGAGAGGAAAACTTGAAGCAAATTGTTTGACTTCCGAAGCAATTTTTAACAGCCTTCTGTCTTCGGACAGTTCTTTTTTAAGACTGGAAAAATATTTCGAACGATCCTCTTTTTTAGCCGGTAGTTTTGTATTTTGAACCTGTTCGATGACCATTTTAAACCATTCAGATATTTTAACCATTTCTTTCTCGTTCATTCCGCGGGTTGTAATGGCAGGTGTCCCAAGCCTAATCCCCGAAGGGTAGAAGGGAGGCATGTTGTCATTTGGAACTGCATTTTTGTTGACAACAATATTTGCGACTTCTAAGGCAAAGGCGGCAATTGCGCCATTGACGCCTTTATTTCGAAGATCGATTAGTATCAAATGATTATCTGTTCCACCGGAAACGAGTTGAAAACCATTTTTGATCAAAAATTTCGCTAAAGCCTTTGAGTTGAGGACAATTTGTTTTGCATATTTTTTGAATTCGGGGGCGGAAGCTTCTTTCAAAGCCACAGCTATCGCGGCAGTTTGATTGTCATGCGGTCCCCCCTGAAGTCCCGGAATAATTGCTGAATCTATAAGCCTTGGAAGATCGGGATTTTTCGCAAGGCCCTTATCGGTTACCATAATTAAAGCGCCACGCGGGCCTCGCAGGGTTTTATGAGTAGTAGTCATTACGATATGAACATAAGGAATAGGACTCGGATGAGCTCCACCAACAATAAGACCTGCGATATGAGAAATATCTGCTAGGAGATATGCCCCCGTTTTATCGGCAATTTCACCAAAGCGTTTAAAATCAATGATTCTCGGATATGCAGTGTAGCCACAGACAATAATGTCGGGCTTTTCTTGTATTGCTTGCTTTTCAATCTCATCAAAATCTAGGCGACCGTCTTTCCCTAGGTTATACAAAACAGATTTAAAGAATTTTCCGGTAATCGATGTTTTTTGCCCATGAGTTAGGTGGCCGCCTGAGGCAAGATCAAGACCCATAATCTTGCCCTTGAGGGGCTCAAGCAACGCAACATATACCGCAAGATTTGCAGGACTTCCTGAAAGAGCCTGGACGTTAACGTATGGGACTCCGAACAATTTTTTTGCTCTATTTTGTGCTAATATTTCGACTTCATCTGCTATTTTATTACCTTGATAATAGCGTTTTTTTGGATACCCTTCAGAATATTTGACATTTAAAATTGAACCAAGAGCTTCAAGTACCGCTTTCGAAGGGTAGTTTTCAGAGGGAATCATTTCGAGCACTTCCCTCAAGCGTTTTTCCTCGGCGAGGACGAGTTTATAAATTTCGGGGTCGGTTTGCTTGAGGTTTTTCATGACGATATTATAGCATTTTATTTTCCGAATCTTCTCTGTCGCCGTTTATATTCTTCGATTGCAAAATCTATATCGGATGTTGTCATTTCAGGAAAATGTTTGTTTAAAAAGAGTAGCTCTGAATAGGCAGCTTGCCAGATCATGAGTCCTGAAATTCTCATTTCTCCACTCGTTCTAAGAATAAGGTCGGGATCAGGATAAGGTTGATCGGCCGTGTCTAAATATTTCTCAATATCTTTTTCTTCTCTAATTCCGGAATTCGAATTTCTAATTTTTCCTATAGCTCTAAGAATTTCATCTCTACCACCATAATCAAATGCAATATTTAAAATATTCCTTGTAAAATTACGGGTTTTTTCCTCTCCGTTCTTAATTCTTTTAAGTAAAAATTCCGGAATTCTATCTTTTCTTCCTAAATGAATCACGCGAACTTCATCCTTGACCGCCTCATCTAAAAACTTATCAGTCATTTCAGCATATAATTTCATCAGATATGAAACTTCTTCTTTTGTTCTTGTCCAATTTTCTGTTGAGAAGGCCCAAAGAGTCAAAGTGTGAATTCCAACATCTCTTGCGTATTTAACGATTTTTCTGGCCGCTTCAAAACCGCGTCTGTGGCCTTCAAGAGTAGGAAGCCCGTGTTCGCGTGCCCAACGCCGATTTCCATCCGGGATAATTGCTATGTGATTAGGGGTAGGGTTCATGGAGAATAATTTTAGCTCAAAAGGGGTTTATTTGCAAAGTTTTTGAGAGATCTGTGAAAGTATTATTGTAAGTTGTGATTCAACGGGCGCTTGATAATAATCGGAAGGAGTGGACGCGACATTTTTCATTAGGTTTTGTAGCCTATCATTAAATTTAGCATCAGAGGTATCTACATAGGCGATTGTAAAAATCCTAACCCCTGCATTTTTGATTTCAGCGGCAACTTGGGTCGGATCCTGTTCTTCCGCAAAACATCGACACTCACCAGGCGGCCTATTTGGAGACTGACCACAGATGGGACCATTTATTCCTCCTGGACAGGCCTCGTTCGTGGCGCGTGTTTCGGGTATCCCGTCAGAGATAAAGATAAGGTTAAATCTATAATTGGAAAACTTTTGCCCTGCCTCTAAGAGCTTTTGTTTGACGAAATTCATTGCATCTTTAGAGTGAGTTCCGCCCACCGGCGTCATTGATTCGATGCTGCTCTTAAATTGGCTTTTTACGTCTTTATACAAAGAGATAGGAACCAGTTCCCGATAACCTAAAGGTGGACGTCCTTCAGGAGAGCTATAGATTTGAAGACCTATTATTCCGCTATCAGGATAGCTTGACGAGAACGTACTCATTCCCTTCTTAAGTTCGGGCATTTTTTGCCCAAATTCCATGGATCCAGAATTATCGACCAGAAAGTCCACTACGGCAATGGATGCGCATTCCTTAAAAGGGAAGGTTTCAAGCTGTAGCGACTTTTTTTCCTGCGGAGGAGTTATAGAGGTATCGGGGATTGCCTCGCGAGCTGGAGACGTTAAGCCTGGAGGCTTTGGGAAAACGCCTCCTGCCAAAAGTATTGCTCCAAGCGTAATTAGTACGATAATAAAGAATATGCTGATAGATCCTCGAATCATTTGCATAGAGTAGTTTTATTGTAAACCAGAGGAAGCATTGCGTCAACACTGCCATTCTGCTATAATCCCTTTATCTTTGCACATTCGATAGATGTTCTGTCCGCCAGCTGGCGGAAGTTTCGAATGGAGGTACAAGAACTATGCGAGAAGTTACTTTAGAAGAACTTTTAGAAGCCGGTTGTCATTTTGGACATCAGGTAAACAGGAGAAATCCAAAAGCAGACGTCTTTATTTTTGAGAGTCGTTCCAATATCCACATTATTAATTTAGAAAAAACTCGCGAAGGATTAGTTGCCGCGGGCAAATATCTCTTGGACTTATCTTCAAAAACCGGATACGTTGTTTTTGTAGGCACAAAGCGCCAGGCAAAAGAGATCGTACGCGAAGGGGTTGAGAGAGCCAGGCAGGCGGGCAGCAAAGGAATATTCTACGTTACCTCGCGTTGGGTTGGAGGAACATTAACCAATTTTTCCGAGGTTTCAAAAAATTTCAAGAAACTTTCGGAGCTTAACGAATTTATAGAAAATCGCGAGCAAAAATATACAAAACGCGAGATTGTTTTGTTCACCCGTGAGAGGGATAAACTGAATAATCTTTATGAAGGCATTGCCGATATGGATAGAGTTCCGGATGCGTTGGTAATAATTGGCACGCAGCTTGAGACTACGGCAGTGAGAGAAGCAATGAAAAACAATGCAACAACGGTTGGGATTGTTGACACAAATGCCGACCCAACAATTATTGATTATCCGATTCCCGCAAATGACGACGCAGTCGGTAGCATTAAATTAATCACGAGTTACTTGGTTGACGCATGGATCGAAGGAAGCAAGGTTCGGAATAAGGAAGAAGAAACTAAGAAGAAGGAAGAAGCGAAATCCAATAAGAAACAAGAAGCAAAAACCGAAATTAAGATAGAATTTTAACTCATGACGGTATCACTAGATTTAATAAAACAATTACGGGATAAGACTTCTGCTGGGGTAGCTGACGTGAGGCAGGCATTGGAAGACTCGAAAGGTGACTTAAAGCGTGCCGAAGAGTTGCTTCGTAAAAAAGGCTTCGAAAAAGCGGCCAAAAAGGGCGACCGAGTAACAAACGCAGGGCTAATAGAATCTTATGTTCATCAAGGGAGAGTAGGGGCTCTTGTTGAAGTTGCGTGCGAGACGGATTTTGTTGCAAGGACAGATGAATTTAAAACCTTAACACATGAGATTGCAATGCAAGTCGCATCTATGAACCCCAAAGATAATTCGGCGCTATTGAAACAGGAGTATATCCGCGATCCTTCAAAAACAATTGCCGATCTAATAAAAGAAGCAATCGCAAAACTTGGCGAAAACATAACTGTTGGGAGATTTTCAAGATTCGAACTGGGGAAATAATTTATGAGTGTTGGGAAAGAGGTAACCTTTGTTGTTGAAAATCCTTTTTGTACTGCACGAAGCTCCCTTCAGCACACTATGACCTCGGAACAAAGAGCAGAATATTCAGCGATAACATTTGAACTAGGAAGGCAGATTTTAGAGTCAAGAAAACAGTTTGGAAATATAGTAACAGTTCTATCACGCAGGAAAATATAAGTTGTATAATCAGATAATCTATGTTTGTGACAATTATTGCGTTCATATTAATTCTTTCAGTCCTCGTCTTGATTCATGAGCTAGGACATTTTCTATTTGCTAAAAAATTCGGAATAAAAGTTGAAGAGTTTGGATTTGGATTTCCGCCGCGAGTATTTGGTAAAAGAATTGGCGAGACTTTATATTCAATTAATCTTCTGCCGGTTGGAGGCTTCGTAAAACTTTATGGTGAAGACTCAGCGGGCGGAGGATCAGTTAAAAGTTCAAAGTTAAAAGTTAAAAGTTATGATTTAAAACGAGCTTTTTACGCACGTCCTGCATGGCAGCGCGCAACAATAGTTTTGGCCGGAGTAATTATGAACTTTTTGCTCGCGGTTGTTCTAATCTCTTATCTTTTTTCAGCTCATGGAGTGGC
>Ga0155158_110_pt1 | contig 6927 bp, 9 predicted proteins | sample RifCSPhighO2_01_FD_106126 | JGI IMG/M metagenome (GOLD analysis project Ga0155158, IMG submission 106126) | Candidatus Levybacteria bacterium RIFCSPHIGHO2_01_FULL_40_15b | reverse complement strand
ATATAAAGAGAAAAATAAAAGAAATTGGACAAGAATTAGCCAAAGAACTAAAAATTACAGGGCCTTTCAATATACAATTTCTAGAAAAAAATAGAAATTTGCAAGTTATTGAAGTGAATCTTCGCTCATCAAGAACCTTCCCGTTTATTTCAAAGGTGATGAATATTGATCTTATAGGACTATGCGTAGATTCTTTTTTTGGGAAAAAAATTCAAAAAGTGCAAGTTCCACCAATCAACTTTACTGCGGTAAAAGTAGCTCAGTTCTCTTTCGCTAGGATGACTAGGGCAGATCCAATAGTGCATGTGGAAATGGCATCAACGGGAGAAGTAGCATGCTTTGGAGAAGATGTAGAGGAAGCATTCCTCAAGAGTGAACTGGCAGTAGGGGGTAAAATTCCAAAGAGAGGAGTATTCATTAGCCTTGGGACGAGAAAAAATAAAATAGGATTTATTGACAGCGCAAGAAAATTATACACCCTCGGAATTCCAATTTATTCTACCGAAAAAACCGCAATGTTTTTTTTCAAAAACGGCATAAAGACAAAAAAGTTATACAAGCTATATGAAAGAAAATCACCGAATGTTTTGGAATTATTCAGAAACGGACAAATCGATTTAGCCATTAATATAGTAGACTCGTATACAAGGAGAATAGTACGTGATGACTATTCTATCCGACGATCCGCAATCGACCTCAACATTCCATTGTTTACCAACATGCAAAAAGCAGAACTTTTTGTGAATGCAATCTATACAAAAGATATAAATAGCCTCTCTATAAAAGCATGGGGTGAATATATTTAAAAATAACATTTATAATAATGCACCTAGGACCTGTGATTAATGAAGTACAAAGATCTAAGATTGAGCAGGATCATCGGTGGATTTATTGGGAGCAGGCGGCAAATGGTCTTCCAGTGAGGATGGCGCTTTTGGCCCTGGCTCTTGGTAAAATCAGATAAACTAGGGTTAGCTGCTGGCGCTTGCGTAGTTTTTGAGAGAGTAGCGCCAAAAGAGAATCGACACCCAAAAGAAACCTATCCCGACAAAAAAAGATACTAAAATAGCAGGAAATGTTAATAGTCCCATAAGCGCTTTCGCAGGAAATGTAATCATTATTCCCACGGGAATTGCAAAGGTCAAAAGCGCACGAAGCGGTTGAAGATAAATATCTACGGGAAGTCTTCCCATTGCTGTTAGATCCCTGTAAAGCCAAATTGTATTATCTACTTCTGTGGTTAGAACTCCAATAGCAAGAACAAAAATGTGAAAAGCAAGCGCTATGAGTAATGCGTTCAAAAGAAGCGCAAGGTACAAAACCATACCAGATATATAGATATTTTCAATATTAATAACTGAAATTACAATCAAGACAACCGCAAGAAAAATCATGGGTACATCAAGTGGATCTCCTCCGCCAAAAAGAGAACGAAAAAGCGGGGAGAGGGGGCGTATTAAAAAAAAGTCGAAATCGCCGGTAACAATATACCGGCGAAACCTGTACACTTCCCGCAAGAAAAATTGGGCAAAAACATCTACCATATTAAATGTTGCGAAAAATAAAATAATTTCCCACAGTGAGTATCCTACAATCGCTTTCGTTTTGGTTGCGATAACTATCAGAAATAAAAGGAAAAAAACAAAACGAATCAACTTTCCTAAAATAAAAAGGACTACTCCAAAACGCGAAGTAAAGGCTATTTGAGAAGCTTTGGTTGTAAGAAACCACCATACCCTTAAATACTTTCGAAATCTCATAAGTTAATCGTAATTCGTTTATTGGTGACGAAGCCCGTATCGTAGCTCGGTTACGTTAATCGTACGAAAAACGAATTACGTTCACCGAAACGGGCATCGTAACCCCTAACCGTTGTACGGAATGTACCGGCTTATCTTCCGTATGCCGTATAAACGCGAAGCCCTCTTTGCCATACAAATCTAAGCACTTGCGACAAAATCACAATCCAAACGGACGATATAAGAATGCCTCTTATAATTTCATATGTTGCAAGTTGCCCTAGATAAATCTTGAGGGGGAAAAATAAAAGATACGTGAATGGAAGAAGCGAAAGCGCTGAAAAAATCGGTTTTGGCAATATATCTAACGGAAATAGTCCCCCTGAAAAGAAAGTTAAGACTGTTATAAAAATGAATCGCGGAGCCCACACTTCAGGACTCCAAAACCCGATAGACCCAAGCAAAAAATTTATTATAAAGTACAAAACCAGGGCAAACGCACAAGAAACAAGAGTTAACATGATCAAACTTATATCAGACTGGATAAATAAAGGCGGCTTGAGAATGAAAAACAGGATAGTAAGCTCACTTGCCGAAAATACAATGTTCATTGCTTTGTCTCCAAGATCCCTTGCAAACCAGTATCCGAAATAGTTTATTGGCCGAATGAGAAAATTTGAAAGATTCCCGCTGTTAATATGGTCCCCAACCTCGTAGGTTCGAGAAGAAATAACAATAGAATTAATTAACGATGTCCCAAGAATATAAGTGAGCATTAATTCACGGGTGTAGCCTAAGATGTTTTGGCCCGGCGGAAGTAATGCTAACCACAGAAAGTACATAGTTAATATACCGAGAATAACTCTGACTCGCCACATAACAAAATTTAAACGATAGACTAGGGTTTCATCCCATGTGTTTCTCGCGATGAGATAGTATTTCGATAATTTCATAAGAGATCCTTCATTCGCTCCGCTCATTCAGGATTGAGAAGGAAGGATTATCCATTCTTATTTCTCCTTCTCAAATATCTCGCGTATAATATCCTCAATCTCAGGTTCTTCAATAGTAACATCCTCAACAGGAAGTTCTTTGAGGATTTGAGCTGAGACATCGCTAATCCTTTCGTAGGGGACAGAAATTACAGCCTCGGGATAAGTGAATGATTTTAATTCTCCAAAGCTTTCCATTTCTTGCGCGCCTACTTCCCTTTGAAGTGTTACTTTAACAACTCTATATGGAGCATGCTTTTTGACAAGATCAGAAAGCTTCCCGTCAAAAAGAATTTTTCCATAGTTTATAATAATAATTCTCTTGCAAAGCGCTTCGACATCCCTCATGTAATGGCTCGTCAGAATTATTGTCGCGCCGTATCGTTTATTGTACTCTTTGATGAATTCACGGAGAATTTTCTGCATTACAACATCAAGGCCAAGAGTGGGCTCATCTAAAAATAAAACGTGTGGCGAATGGAGGACTGAGGCTATAAATTCGCACTTCATTCTTTGCCCCAAAGATAATTTTTTAACAGGAGTTTTTAAGATATCCGAAACATCAAGTAAATCAACTAGAGTATCAAGTGTTTTCTTAAACCGGTCGGGCGGAACTTCATAAATTTCCCTATTTAGAATAAATGATTCAATTGGCGGCAGATCCCACCAGAGTTGATTTCTTTGCCCCATAATAAGCGCGATTTGTTTCAGGAAACTATCCTTTCTCTCAAATGGGGTGTAGCCCAAAACTTTTACGTTTCCACTAGTTGGGTAGAGAAGTCCTGAAAGACATTTTAATGTAGTAGTTTTCCCCGCACCGTTTGGTCCTATAAAACCAACTAGCTCCCCTTCCCTTATCTTAAAAGATATACCGTCAACTGCTTTTACATCCTCATATTTTCTTGCAAAAAAAGAAGTTAGCGAACCGGCAAGTCCCGCCTCCTTTTTGTAAACTTTAAAATATCTCTTAAGATCTTTTACCTCAACCGCATCCACAAAGATATTGTATCAGACCGAACCCTGAAGCGCGAAGCTCGAGATCGGAAATTGTGTTTTTGGTCAATTTGTCAATTGGTTAACTGTCAATTGTTACTTAGCGGCGGTTGCCTTGGTGGAATTTTCTGTGGATTTCACGAAGTTGGGGGTTTGTAACGTGGGTGTAGATTTGAGTCGTCGAAATATTTTTGTGGCCTAACATTTCCTGAACAGATCTTATATCCGCGCCATTTGACAATAAATCAGTTGCGAACGAATGGCGAAGAGTATGAGGTGTTGCCTTAATTGGGATTCGAGCAGCGCGAACATACTTATCTACGATTCTCTCAATTGAGCGGGGAGTGAGCCTCATTTTTTCACCATCATCTTCATAGGTCTTTTCCCTCGAGTACCGGATAAATGCCGGCTTCCATGGATCCTCTCGCTTGTCGAAATATTCTCCGAGCCAATGAGCCGCAGAATCTGACAAAAAAACTACCCGAGCACGGCCACCTTTTCCAATGATGCCAAATTCGCGAGTGTCGAAATTTATATTGTCGCGATTAAGCTTCGCAAGTTCAGAAACACGAAGGCCTGTTGAAAACAGCATCTCAAGAATCGAGCGGTCCCGCAGACCTTTTTCGTTGTTATTCGAAACATCCACGGCGTTAAATAAATCTTCCAAATGGCCTTTTTCAAGAAATTTCAGGGATTTACTTTCGGCTTTGGGCAAATCAATTTTGTCCGGGGCAAGGGTATCATAGTCATGCCGAAGCAAATATTTCAAAAAAGAGCGCAGTGCGATAACATAATAAGACTGAGTTATTCTTTTTAAAGTCATTCCATTGCCATATTCGTAATTGGATAAATACAAACGGTATTTCCGCGTAATATCTAAGTTTAAATCTTTTATATCACGCCCAGGATAGTTTTCCGAAAACCATTCGTAAAATCTCCTCAAGTGAAATCTGTAGTTTCGAATGGTAAGTTTTGAAGCGTTGCGTTCAATTTCTAAATATTCAAGAAATTGTTGAATCAAAGAGTGAGTTTTGAGTTCTTGCTTTTCTTTCATACGAACAAGCACAGCCAAGTCCGTTTTGCGACATAGATAAATTACCCTTGATTTATGTTGTAAAACGGACGTGACAGGAACAGTACCACCTAAATATTGTACGACACAGGATTACGGCTTGTCAAACTACGACTTTTATGATATAACGCCATTATACGTGAATAAGTTTGTTGTTCCGGCGGCCATAATTGCAATAATTATTGCTGTTGGGGTTGTAGCCTATACCGTTGGTACAAACCAGAGCGACAAGCAAGCGGCAACAACTTCTGTACCTACACCTACTTCGAATGTTATTTCCGAAACGCCGACGCCGACCCTTGAAGAACCCACAACTACATCTAAATCAACCGCTAGCAAGTCGCAAATGACAGAGAATATTCAGGCCGCAGTGCAATCGAAAAACTACGCGGCACTTGAGGGATATATGGTGAGTCAAGTTTCGGTAATTCTTTACGCCACCGAATGTTGCGGAATCTTATCACCTCAAAAAGCAACCGAACAAATGGCTTATCTTAATAATGGAACTCCTCCATGGGACTTTTCGTCAAACAACCCAATAGCCCAAAAATTAATTGCCGCTGATCCTTCAAATTTTGCAGGCAGATTAATTGGAACAGCATCGAACGGCATGGTCGTTTCTTTTAATCTGAATAGTGGGAATAAAATCGACAAAATCTTCATCTCCGCCGACTACAAACTCATTTTGCCCTAAATAGCCCCTTTCAGGCTGCGATTTTAGGCTCTTGTATTTTTTGAGAATACTAGTTCATCCTTATTTTACTGAATTCGAACAATTTGACGGGAAATATTTTTAAAAATTTAAAACCAAAAATTGAAAATTGATGTACAGCCTATAGTAGGGTAGGGGCAAGAAATTTTTGATCTATGTGCCTGCGAAATCCACCCCCCGAGGTGTGGGTAATTACTTATGCGAGAGAGTCGAAAGGAATGCTATTTGGGTTTTGCCAAATGAGAGTTTTTGTGCCATCCCAATGCCGGCCTCGCCAACCGCCCAAAACCTTTGTGAAATCATCTTCTACGTAAGAAGAAGGAGCACTGGTACTTCCGGGAAGCTCAAATGTGGCAACTGAAATACTACCTCTTTCTTCACTGTCACCGCCCAAACCTCCAAAGATCTTGGTAAATACTCCTGTTGGTTCACCAAAAGATCTTGTATAGGAGGAACCCCAATCAGTAGCCCATGATGATGAACGAGCTATCCGATCCGAAAGTACCTCATTTACAGAAAGTGTTGTGAAGAGACGAATATCATAAGGGCCATTTTCACCAGGTTGATGCTTGGGAAGCGCTTCTCCAAATAATAAGTAGCTTTGGCCTGCCCTGGTAGCCCACTCGATGGCATCTATCATTTTACTTATTCCAGCTTTCACTTCTGTCTTCATCTCACCAAATCCTTCAAAAAAACTTCTTCTTTCTTCTCTCAAAGACTCTCTCCATGTATTCCGTGATGTCTCCAAGTCGGATTTAAGAAGACTTAATAGGCGGATTAAGAACCCTGGCCCATTTTCTGACAAGCGGCTTGAATCTATAACTGTTTCTCCTGATCCTAATTTAATGTTAAGTACACGGAGAGTTTTCTTGTCGATTTTAATTAAACACCCATGCAAGTCTAGGCTGAGGCTTTCCTTATGTGGAAATGAAGCTACGGCCAATGGTGGAGAGTCTCTAACTTCCAGGAAACGCGCTATTGATGTAAAAATAGGCTCCTCTGCGACGTCTTGGATGGAGCTAGCCAAAGTTGCCGATGCATAAGAAAAAGTTTCTCCTCCAAATCGACGAGACTGGGGACATAATTCACGGACTTCACCAATAAGACGGTTAATCTGATCACGGTGCTCCCTTTCTCCCTGTGAAGGTCTTCCGATTCGTTCAGCAATGCTTGTCATAAAATTAGATTGTCCGCATTATAATATCCTGCATATGTTTTGTCAATATCATCCTATAGTAGGGTAGGGGCAATAAATTCTTGACTGGGGGAAAAAATAGAGAAATAAAATATCGGCCGGGGAAGGAGAGTGAATATTTTTACAATTTTTATTGGTTTCGAGGCAAAATACGCCAAATCCGGCCTCGCTCTCAAGTTACTCGTCCATGTCGTAAAAGTATTATTGTACGACATAAGCTATAT
>Ga0155158_128_pt1 | contig 7245 bp, 7 predicted proteins | sample RifCSPhighO2_01_FD_106126 | JGI IMG/M metagenome (GOLD analysis project Ga0155158, IMG submission 106126) | Candidatus Levybacteria bacterium RIFCSPHIGHO2_01_FULL_40_15b | reverse complement strand
GGAGACATCAATGAATGCGGTAAAAAGATTCAAGGATGGATCATTGGATTTTGTTTATATTAATACATTTGGTGATTCTAAAGATGCATTTGACGATATTTCCGAGTGGTCGAAAAAAGTGCGCAAAGGCGGAATTGTAGCAGGATATAATTACGGCAATAAATTACTGTGGGGAGGACAACGCCTTGGACTTAAGAAAGTGGTTGATAAATGGGTAAACAATAATAAAATCCGGCCTTTGATTGTCTTTGATAATAATGATATTTCAACCTGGTTCTATGTAAAAGAAAAAAGTGCTTGATCTATCAATTCTGATCCCCGCTAGAGATGTGGAATTCTAGGTGTTTTCTATTACAATATGTATTGTTGTATCCTCAGATCAGAATTTCCAACTTCAAACCATTTGTTCCTAAAGATGTTTATGCATGGTGCGCGTGGGCGGAAAGCCTTGGGATTAAACCGGAGATCGCAAGGTTTTTACTGGAATCGAATAAAAAATGGACAACGAAATAAAAAGGAATTATTTAATCGATGAACTTAGAAGAAGTTATTAGAAAAAGAAGATCAGTTAGAACTTTTAAAAAAGATGATGTTGCTGATGAAATTTTAAAAGAGGTTATATCTTTAGCTCGTTTGGCTCCTTCTGCTGGTGCTATTCGAGGGCATAAAGCGATTATATCTAGAAAAAAGTTAGATAGGGTTGAAGCGCCTGTTTATTTAGTAATTTGTGCTAATCCAGAGGCTTCTGCCAAAAGATATGGAGAACGAGGTAGAGATCTTTATTCGGTTCAGGACGCAACGATATTTGGAGCATATATTCAATTATTGCTAGTTGATAAGGGACTTGATAGTTGTTGGATAGGGGCATTCAGAGAAGGAAGAGTTCAAAGAACAATAAATACTAATTTGAGGCCAATTGCCATAATTGCAGTTGGATATAAATGAAATGAGTAGTTTCTTAAAAATACCATAGAAGATATCTTAAAGAGTAAGGTCTGCCCACTACTTGAAAGGTCTATCTTTAAAGGTTTCTACCTTAAAGTTATCCCTCTATAAGCTAAATTTATTACTGTGAAATTTAGAAGGTTTCTACCTTAAAGTTATTCGTTCTGTTGATTCAGTAAGTAGGCATTTGTTAGTAAAACTAACTGTTGGATACTACAAAACTTTCCCTCTTGATGTCATAATGTGAATTCTTCAAGGACGTTCTCTCGAATAATACTCAAAGGCGGCACTCTAGCCTGACATAGTCAAAGTTATGCTAATTTGATATCATCAGGTATGTAAGAAAGCCTTTGTTTGGCAAAGATAAGCCACTGCTTTAGTGTCTCTTCTTCAGGGGATTCAAAATTCAGAGTATAGTAAGTGTTCCTGCCTGCTTCACGTCTTTTTAAAACATCTAGCTCAACTACTCTTTGTAAGTATGTCACTAGTGTTGGTCTTGTAATCTTACCCCTGGTGAATCTTGCTAAGTTTTTAAATTGTATTTCACCCCTTTTAATAAATGGCTTTAAAACCAGTTTCTCAGGTCCTAATACTTCCTGTCTATTAATAAACTCATTCCTTTTTGTTTCAAGGGCTGTTTTGACAACATCAATTACTGATAGAACCAATGCCTCAAGTATAAATGAGACAAAGTGGTTAAGATTTTTATGCTCAAGAGAATAGAGGAGATATTTATAATAGCGTTCCTTTTGCTTGTGGTAATAATACGATGTGCTGTATAAATTCTTCTCATTGATCCCAAGACTTCGCAGGAGTATATGTTCGAGAATCCGGCACACCCTCTTGTTACCATTATTGAAAGGGTGTAATCCATAAAGGGCTGTATGAAATATTGCAATACCAGCAATTGTTTGATTTTTTTGAAGGTAAGAGATTAATTCATCTACCCCTTTTTCTATCTCTGTATACGGGGCTGGTACATAGCTTCCTACCCTAATTAAATCATTATCCCGAAACTTTCCTGCTTTATAGACAGTAAATTCAGATAGATCATCCTTAAATATATCCAGTCCTTGTGTTAACTGATGATGCAACTCTCGGATCTTTTTTGGCGTTAACTCCTTTATTGGAAACGGGTTTTGATTAAGACTGCGGAATAACTTAGCAATATTAAAAAACTCTAATTGATCATAATCTTTTTGGGTTAATTTTTTCTTTGCTTTTAACTTTTTCCCCACAAAATCATAGTTCGGGTCAGAGATTATAAGACTGTAGACATCTTGTGCCTCCTTAAGGGTTAACCCCGAGTGCTCTGCTTTGGAAATAGCAAATGAGGCTAATAGTTCGTTTTTACTAATTAAGCTTTTCTCAATATCAGGATTTAAGGACACCTGCTCATACAAAAGTAGTTCCCTATCAAGTGATAATACCTCTTCATTGGTAAATGGTACTGTTTGGGGAGCCCAGACAAACTGGGATAGAAACGCTCCTGAAAATGGCTTTACAATAGTTGTATTCATACTTTATAAATTAGCTCAGCATTAGTTAAATATCAGTTAAATGATTGGTTAAAATATTAGTTAAATTACTAATCTGGTAAGATAGTAGCAAAGACTGCAAGATAAGTCAAACTATTCTGACAGTACCATCATTGAGAACCTTTTGCCTATCTTGATACAGCTAGTTTCACCACAAATCAGTTTTCATGATTGTGGTTCATTGTTCCCTCTTGATGTCACCTGAAATTGTTGCTAGTATGGTGGCGAATTATTTGAGGTGTCGGCTTTTTACCTATCCTGACTTTGAGTTTAGAAGTACTAAGGGCTCGTCCATCCCGCTAAGCGGGATGGTTACGGCCCTTTGTGCCGCGGTCATAACTGTTCAACTTATTAATGAACGCGGCCTAAAAATTCATCCATGGGCTTATCGCCCGTGGTTTTCTTGAATGCTGTTATAGTAAATGCAATACGATGCCCAAAATATGTCACCTTGCATATTTTATTTGGGTCACCCTATTTAAATATGTCAACTTCTAAGGATTTAGCAAGATCAGAAAAAAATTTATTCATTTCGTCTTTATTAAATGGTACTAATATTTTAGATATATCAGTAAATTCAGAGCTTTTTAGTAACTGTTTTGCAACTTGCATTGTACCCTGACGAACTCCATGTTTTATAGCAGCATCGTTTATTAACTGTTCAATAGGATAATCTTCCTGTTTAAGTATAAAATAAAGATCCACATAATCTCTCCCTCTGGGTGATGTCGCAATAGTATGAAATTTATTGACTGCTATATCATAAAGGCTATCGATCTCAAGACCTTTCCAGACAATGCCTTTTTCGATTCTTTCAGAGGGAAAGTAACTAAAATCTACTTTGAGTTTATCTCCATTGGAATAGGTTAAATTAAAAAAATTAAAGCCAAACTGTACTTCATGGATTATATCAACGACACCTAATTTATCTTTTAGACTGGCTATCCATTTAATCAGATAAGCACTGTTAACTTCTTCTTGCTCACTAAAAAAATCAAGATCAAATGAGTCCCGATGATGCAGATACCAACAACTTAATGCTGTACCACCACTTAAATAGAATTTCTTGAGGATGTAAGGCGTTTGGAGTACCACAGCCAGAAATTCTTCCTGTCTGTGCGTAAGCCCTTCTCCTTGTGCCACTTTTTGCCCCATATGAAGAATTCTAACGTTTTACGTCTATCCGGGTCAAGTGAATCTTTTATTTTCGGCCAAGCTTTTTTAACTTCCTCTCTATCTAGCTTTTCCCCGTCTAACCCATAGTTTATAAGTTGGGTTATTCTCCACAATTTATACTCTTCAGGATTACTTTTTTTAAATTTTTCTTCATCAGTAGACCAGTTATACATAAACTAATTATAACACAAAATGAACCTAAGGGCTCGTCCATCCCGCTAAGCGGGATGGTTACGGCCCGCGGTACACGCGGTCATAACTGTTCAACTTATTAATGAACGCGGCCTAAAAATTCATTCATGGGCTTATCGCCCTGTAAGTTTTATCAAGTTTTCAACTGCTCTATAAATCTGTCTAAGTCAGCTCTGTCTATCCTGATAAACTTACCCCCTAACTTAACTGCTCTTAAGTTTCCACTTCTAACATAACGCCTAACGCTTTCTGGGTTTACCTGAAGTAGCTTTGCCACTTCCTCTGTGGTATAGAAACGCTGCTCAGGGCTTGGTTCAGCTACATTTACCCTGTCAGGTTCAATCGCTTCTAGGTAAATATCCAAGGAACGGTCAACTGCCTCATAAATAAGGTTATAGAAATCATCCAAACCATGTCCCTTTTGAGCCTTTTCTAAAAAGTTTATATAAGCAAGCCTATCTTCCTTGCGGATTATGGCGGGCGGGTATCCCTCTTGCATTAAAAGCAGGTTCATTAAAAGGCGTGAGGTTCTACCATTACCATCTGAAAAAGGATGAATACTTACTAACTTATAATGGGCATTAGCTGATATTTTGACTATATGGTCTTTAGTTTCGCTTACTAGCCACTTTGCAAACTCTTCCATAAGGTCTGGAACTTTAACAGGGTTAGGTAAAACTACATCTGTTTCTGTAAGCCTTGCATGTTGCGTCCTATACCTGCCTGCACTACCTGCTTCAATTTTGTTTAAGATTAACCTGTGGATATTCATAATATCATCTTCAGTTATATCCTGTCTTTTTTTGCCAACTAGCGTTTTAATATATTCTAACGCCTCAACATGGTTAGTTGCTTCTAAATGCTCTGTTAAGCTTTTGCCTTGTACTGTAAGCCCTTTTTCTACAATTAAAGCCGTTTCTGCCCTAGTAAGAGTGTTGCCCTCTATGGCATTAGAGGTATAGGTCAACTCAACCTTGAACCACTCATCAAGGTTTTTAACCAGTTCCGGAGGTAATGGCCGAAAGGTGTCTAGCCTTTGTTTTTTAGTTGTTAGTCGTGTCAATTTATCATCCATAAGGCTATCTTACACTACTTAACACTATACGTCAAGTATGCCGAGTAGACCAATGTAGTATAGAATAGCCATATACGATTTATATTGAGAACCTTTTACCTATCTTGACTTTTTTTTGTACTTGACAACTCCAAAAAAACAGCTAATATGGAGTTATGTACTCCAGAAACATACAATTACCCACGGAGAAAAGCTTTTTCCTCTTTGGTCCTCGAGCAACAGGCAAAACTACTCTTATTAAAACACGTTATCCGAATACGCTTTATCTCGATCTACTAAACTCCGAATTATACCAAAGTCTTCTAGCCAATCCCGGTCGTCTCCAAGAGCTTATTCCTCCCAATTTTAACAATTACATCGTTCTCGACGAGGTCCAGCGCGTTCCGGAACTCTTAAACGAAGTTCATCGCGCCATCGAAAGTCCCAGACATTATCGCTTTATCCTCACCGGCAGCAGTGCCAGAAAATTGCGCCGCCACGGGCATAATCTTCTCGCCGGACGTGCACTTACTTATTACCTGCATCCGCTTTCTGCAGCCGAGCTGGGAGCTAACTTTGACCTTAAAAATGCTCTTCGTTACGGAACACTCCCCGCCATTTTTCAAGAGTCAAATCAAGCTGGATATCTTCACTCCTACGTCGACACTTATCTGCGGGAAGAAATTATGCAGGAAGGTTTAACCCGCAATTTATCTGCTTTTTCCAGATTTTTAGAGATTGCCAGTTTTTCCGTCGGCTCCCCTATCAACACCACCGCCGTCGCCCGCGATGCCATGATCGGACGCAAAGTCGTCGATAATTACTTTTCCATCCTTCAAGACCTTATGCTCGGCTACCTCCTTCCCGCCTTCACTCGCCGCGCTAAAAGAAAGGTCATTTCTCATCCAAAATTCTATTTTTTTGACACCGGTATTTTCCAGACTCTTCGGCCAAAAGGCCCCTTGGATAATGCTTCAGAAATTGGCGGTCACGCACTGGAAAACCTATTTTTCCAGAACCTGATATCAATCAATGATTCTCTATCTTTGAGATATAACTTTTATTACCATCAAACGATTGGCGGAAGCGAAGTAGATTTTGTCGCTTATGGCCCCAGGGGATTTTTCGCTTTTGAAATCAAACATTCACCCCATTTCTCTCCTTCTCAACTACGCGGACTTACCGCTTTCAAAGACGAGTACCCGGAAGCCAAACTGTATTTCATCTACACCGGTACTCAAAAACTCTATGTCAAAAACACTACTGTCCTCCCCGCTCATACTGCCTTACTCAACCTCCCCTCTATACTTGCCACTACTACCCGTTTGCTAACCCCTACCTATTGAAATAAGGAGGATTAAATAAAATGGCAGAGGTAGATGTTCCTTCTTGATACATGCTAAAATTGTTGATAGTATATAATTAAAATATGGCGACGCCAGCAATCTTCTTATCGTCCGTGCTAACTATGGCTCACCTACAGATTCATATTGACAATAAACCTCAAATTTGGTTAAATATACTCACTTACCCCGTATGTTTACCATACGGGGCTTTTTTATAGCTACAATAGTAAGCTGTTTGGGGAGTTTTCTATCTGACCTAAATTCGTTATTGAAATTAAGAACAAATGCCCTCTCTACTTTATATGCCATTTCTAGAGAAAATCTATTGGGAAGAAATAAGGCATAGGTAGGAATTTTAAAAAGTTTTACTACCTCAAGGGGGTAAATAAGATCAGCATCCCCTGTCATAATCACGATCTGATTACAATTTTTTAAGAATATATCCTTTACAATATCTACTGATAAATGCACATCAACGCCCTTTTCTTTTCCAGAAGCAGGAGATCGGTGCCCTTTATAGAATACAACATTTTTTGTATGGATTACCTCTCGGTAGAAAAGCGCTTCAGCAACGAGTAACTTTTTTCGCTCAGGCGTAAGCTTCGATCGATTTCGTTGATTCATGTAAGAAGCATAGAAGAAAATCTTATCTATTTTTACGAGTTTTTGGATTTCTTTAATCAGATAGGGAAATGATAAGTGTTTATTTAAACCAAAGAGTTCATTCTGCCCAGCAAAAAGATTAGTCCCATCAATATAGAGAAATGTTTTCTTCATTACAGAGCTATTGTAGCATATATGAAATTACTCCTCGGGGTATACTTGACAAAAAGCGAGTTAATTATGATTTATCTTGCAAATCAAAATCAAGTGCGGAGTAAATTCTGTATGTATCATGCTCAATCCCACTTGTGTATACATAAGCTTGAGAACGTCCGGTTCAAAGTGGCATAGATGCGCAAAATCCAGAACAGAACCAAGAATACAAGTATAC
>Ga0155158_144_pt1 | contig 7512 bp, 6 predicted proteins | sample RifCSPhighO2_01_FD_106126 | JGI IMG/M metagenome (GOLD analysis project Ga0155158, IMG submission 106126) | Candidatus Levybacteria bacterium RIFCSPHIGHO2_01_FULL_40_15b | reverse complement strand
ACAGTTGGAGAATTTGGTAATTATTATGATCTTGTAGAAAAAATAGATTTTATCAATTGGCTTGAGTATTTTACCGAAGGAATTATTGATGAACTCTTGCGAGTACAAAAGCTGCTTCCAAAAGTTGCGGCTAGTCCTGAAAACGAGTTACAACCTTATCATTTGAAAATTCTGGAGTTTATACGCGAAAAAGGATTTATTGCCGATCGTGATTATGCCAAACTTGTGACCCGCGCAAAAGCAACGAGAGCACTTGATTTTCAAAAGCTCATGGAACTTGGGTTAATTGAAAGAAAAGGCCGCGGAAGAGCAACGTACTACATTCTGAAGGAAAAATAAAGCTCTTTAGACGCGTTAGTCATGCGGGTACGCAACCGTGCTGCGGAGCAGGGATTCGGATCCCAATTTCCTGGTCCAGAGCCAGGCGTGCTACTCGCCTGTGGCGAAGTCTCGCCCGCTGAAAGCGAGGCGGACCGTTAGACTCCTAGTCAGAGCTGCCGGACTAGGATTCGAACCTAGATAGACGGATCCAGAATCCGTCGTACTACCATTATACGATCCGGCAGCTTTGACTACGAATTTTAATTAACTTATATATAATGTATCTAAAATAATTTCTTAAGTTCTTCTCTGCCTATCCCTGTTTTGTAAAAATTTTCTTTTCTTCTTGCTTCAATATATGTTTCAAATGATTCTGTTTTTAAGATTTCCCACGGTTTATATCTTCTAGTATAAGTGTTTTTACCAGAATTATGCTCAAGCAGTCTTCTTTCTGGATTGTCCGAACTGCCAACGTAAGATTTTTTAAAATTCTTACTTTTCAATATATAAACATACCACATATTGTCCTACTCGCCAAGGGCGAAGTCTCGCCTTAGGCGGACCGTTACACCACTCCGCAATAGTGCGTATATTTTACTAAATTCTGGGGTTATTTTGAAGCAGGAGAAATTCTTGCGATGTCTACCAAGAATGGCAATGAGATAACGCTATTAACTTGAATCAAGGCACCAAAAACTTCGCCGGGATTTTTAACTTGAATAACTGAAACTGGTTTATTTTCTCCCCTTGGTTCAACATGAAAATTGCCCATTCTGAACCCGAAATGTTTCAGAAATCTCCCGTGTATTCTTTCAAGCAGAACTTCGTCAGGCAAGGACAGTCTGTTCTCTCTATCCGTTAATCTCGATGTCATCATCCCTAACAGAAATGGAGCAAATCTTACTCTAGTATCCAAAAATTCTGCCCGAATTTGTGGCTTAACCATGAAATCAAACTTAAGTGATTCAGTATAGATTCTTAACTCTCTTGGATTTTCACGAACCTCTCCCCATGTTCCTACAGTCCTTTTTAATAGTTGCCTCTTGCGTTCGTTTCTCGAGTCTGTCTTCACTGCTACAAAATTTCGACCTGACCATTGGAGATGGCTCACCTGATAATCTCCCAGCGCCAAACCCATAAAAAATGCTCTTTGATCTTCTGGTAATTCATCATGGCGAACTTCAGGAAAGGCAAACTCTTGAATAACGCCTGCGCCTTCCAATAGTCTCTTAACGGCTTTTGGATCACGATGAAAATCAGCGGCGAGTTCTGTAATTGATATCCGGCCTGTATCGCGACTTTGAATTCTTGCTAGCGTAAGAAGCAAGCGATCGCTAGGTGAAAGATCGCTTGAGAACTGGCGCGAAGGATCTTTAAAGCGATCGTTTGCAAAGACTCCATTTTCAGTTTCTCTGGGATCAGCCATTTTTCAATATACGATCTTATAAAACCAATTACATAAAAGTCAAGATGAAGTTTTTGCGGTGCGGATGGTGCGCATGTAGTGTAGGTATTTGTAGCCAAAGAATAAGATTAATAAACTTACGATTCCGGATATGACGTAAGGCGCGCCTAAGTTGAGTGTCGCAATTGTGCCTCCGATCAAAGGCCCGATTACTCTTGCCAAAGACGCAAACGACTGAGCGGTTCCCATAACAATTCCCTGCTCCTCTGGTTTTGACTCAAGCGAAATTAGTGATTGTACATTAACATTTAACAAGCTGAAACCAAAAGAAGTGAAGGGTCCAATAAGAAGCGTGAAAATGCCGGCAGGAGATAGCCCAATTCCCGCAACTGAAACTCCAAACACCAAAAGCGCCATACGAATTATTTGAGTTTCATCCCATTTCTTAAGCATTATCCTAATAATGTATATTTGGGTTATAAAAGAGCTAACCCCGATCAGTCCAAAGTAATATCCATTTTGGGCTTCATTCCACCCAAATCTGCTTTGAGCAAATATCGGGAAAACACCTATTATTAACGCTAGGGAGAGATTTACGAAAAAGAAAAGAAAGAGTAAAAACGCCATATTTTTAGGCCGTAGAACTTCTCGGGTCACCCTCAAGTTTAAGAATTCAATTTTAATATGTTTCTGAAGAATTTTGTTCGATTCTGGAAGCAATATATAAATTAACATCGTGTTAATTAAAGAAAGTATTCCCGGAATAATGAATGGAGCATTGGGACCGAACGTTTCGGACACTACGCCGCCAATGAGAGGACCAAAGATAAACCCCAGGCCGAAAGCAGCTCCAATTAACGCCATTTTTTTAGTTCGTTCGTGAGACTTTGACGTATCCGCAACGTAAGCCTGAGCAACGGAAATATTTGCTGATCCTATCCCTGCGATTATACGCGCAATAAAAAGAAGCAAAAGAGAATGGAAGAAAAATATCAGAATATAGGAAAGGGCATTAATAAATGCTGTCGTAATTAACAGGGGTCTTCTTCCGTATTTGTCAGAAAGCCTGCCAATAATTGGGGAAAATAAGAATTGGGCAAGAGAGAATACGGAAATGATTACTCCCACTAAAAAAACATCTCCGCCTATTTCCTCAACTAATATGGGTAGGATAGGAATTACAATCCCAAAGCCTAAGAGGTCTATGAAAACTACGAGTAAAAGGGTTAACATGCGTTTATCCATAAGGGATAATTGTAACATAGTTCGGAGTGTGGTATATTGGAGTGGTTAAGGCGGGCTTGATCCCGCTATGAAGCTTACTCCGATTTGATCGGAGGGCGCTCATACGGGATCTGCGGTCGTCCCGCATTGTGTGGGACTCCCTTGACAAATTAGCAAATAGGGTGTTATACTGCTAACGTTAAATCATGATTCACCTTTCAAGTAAAAGAAATGAGCGGTTAGTTCCGGTGATCCCAATAAGAGACGGGATCGTTTTTCCTCATACAGAATCCATTCTTACTTTCGGGAGACCTAAAAGTTTAGTTGCTCTTGAGTCGGCTTTTGCAGGCGAACGCGTTGTGTGTTTCGTACTTCAAAAAAATCCCAAACAGAATGATCCAGCCCCAGAGGATCTCTATTCAATAGGTACAGTTTCTCACATCGAGAGAATGATAAGAACAGATGGCGAGGTTAACGCTTTAGTTCGAGGTTTAGCTAGAGCAAAAATTGTTTCTTATGACGCGCGATCGGGATATTTCTTGGCGCGCACGGAGGAGATAGAAGAGGAAATTGACGAAAATCCGGAAACAAAAGCATTATCAAATCATTTAATTTCGGAGTTTAAGAAGGCTTTAAGCCTTGGAAAACAGGCGGACTTTCTGGTGTTTATGAATATAATGTCGGAGGTTTCTGCCGGAGAGCTTGCGGATCAGATTGCGTCAACCTTAGACATCAAAGGCTCCGAACGTCAGGAAATTCTTGAGACTATTGATATAAAGAAGAGACTTGAGAGAGTTTCAGAATTTTTATCTCGTGAGGTTAAGGTTCTAGAGCTTGAAAGAAAAATCTCAAGTAAAACTCAGGAGCATTTTGAAAAGAGCGCTAAGGAAGCAATTCTTCGCGAAAGAATAAAGACGATTGAGAAGGAACTAGGGGAAAGTGAGGAAGGTGGGGAGGTAAAAGAGCTTCTTGAAAAAATTAAAGAAGCCAAGATGCCAAAAGATGTTGAAGAAAAGGCAAGAAAAGAGCTTCGGAAATTGTCTCAAGCATCGCCCTACAATCCTGAAGCAGGTTATATTCGTAACTATCTTGAAACCTTAGTTGCTCTTCCTTGGAGCATAAAATCCAAAAACAGTATAGACATAAAGGATGCAGAGAGAATTCTTGAAGAAGATCATTACGGTCTTAAAAAAGCAAAAGAGAGGATTGTTGAGTATTTGGCAGTTCATAAGCTTGCCGGCAAAATGAAAGGACCAATTCTTTGCTTTGTAGGGCCGCCGGGCGTTGGAAAAACTTCAATTGGTAAATCCATTGCCCGTGCACTGGGAAGAAAATTTGTAAAAGTATCACTTGGTGGTATTCGAGACGAGGCAGAGATTCGTGGCCATCGTAGAACTTATGTAGGCGCATTACCAGGGCGAATCATTCAGGGCGTTAAAGACGCAGGAACCAAAAATCCGGTATTTATGCTGGATGAGATAGATAAGGTTGGGACAGATTATCGCGGCGATCCATCTGCGGCTCTTCTTGAAGCACTTGATCCTGAGCAGAACGAGGGATTTTCGGATCATTATCTTGATGTTGCGTTTGACCTATCAGATGTAATGTTTATCACTACCGCAAATATTCTTGACACAATTCCTCCGGCATTGCGTGACCGCCTTGAGGTAATTAACTTTGCTGGTTACACAGAGGAGGAGAAATTCAATATCGCAGCTCGCTTTTTGCTCAAAAAGCAGCTTGCGGCTCATGGCTTGAATCCTTCGAATGTTGAGATAAAAGATGATGCGCTTCACTATATAATTGAGCGGTACACAAGAGAAGCAGGAGTAAGGAATCTTGAGCGAGAGCTCGCCTCAATTTTTCGAAAAATTGCTAAAGCTGTTGCGGAAAATAAGAAAGAGAAAACCGTTATTACTGCTAAAAATGTTGGAAAATTCTTAGGACCTGCTAAATTCTCTTCTCTAATTGCTGAAAAAAAGGATGAGGTTGGTATGGCGACCGGACTTTTTGTAACAGAAGCTGGAGGCGGAATTCTTTTTGTGGAAGTTGCTCTAATGCCGGGTAAAGGAAACTTAACCTTAACAGGACAATTAGGAGACGTGATGAAAGAGTCTTGTCAGGCAGCTATGTCATATATAAGAGCAAGAGCAAAACAGCTCGGACTTCCGGAAAGATTCTACCAAAAAATCGATGTTCACATACATGTTCCAGAAGGTGGAATTCCCAAAGACGGCCCATCGGCAGGAACTGCTATTACAACAGCGCTTGTCTCAGCCCTCGCTAAAGTCCCTGCGAATCATTTGGTTGGAATGACAGGAGAAGTAACGCTTCGAGGAAGGGTGCTTGAAATAGGTGGGGTTAAAGAAAAGCTGATCGCTGCGCATCGAGCGGGCCTTAGAACCGTAGTATTGCCCAAAGATAATAGAAAAGACCTGGAAGATGTACCGAAAGAGGTTTTAAAGGATGTCCGTTTTATCTTTGCAACTCACATGGATGATGTTTTGAAAGTTGCTTTGACTAAAAGGATTCCAGGACTCGAAGAGATCAAGGGCGAACAGCTACCCTCCCAAAACATTACACATCCAGCCCCTATCGCCGCCGATTAGTCAGTATAGAGTATTCAGTATCCAGTATTCAGTATAGTTTCTGTGCTTGCGAATGCGCTTGTCGAAGGGGTAAAATACGCTTATGAAGCAGGATTCTACTTCACGATTTCTGTCAATTTATAACGAGATAGATCACTACATGCGCGGAATTTTAAACTCGCAAGATTACGTTGATCATGGCGTGTTGCTCCGCCAAATGTCTGAGAGGAATCGTTTGTTTTCAGATTATTATAAAGACCTAAAGCTATTTGCGGAGCTTCGAAATCTTCTTGTCCATAATCCATATCCGGACCGCGCAAATCCTCTCATAATCCCACATGAATATATCACGCAGAAATACGAAGAGATAAAAAATTCTATTATGCGTCCTAAGAAAGCGATAGATATAGCAGTAAGAAGAGAACTCATTTATACAACTACGCTTGATGCCAACGCAGTTGATGTAATGGCTGAGATGGACGATAAAACCTATACTCATGTGCCCGTAATAGAGCAAGATAAGATGATCGGAGTGTTTTCGGAAAACACCATTCTTGCGTATCTTGTAGACCATAAGGATGCAATTATTATGAAAGATACAAAAGTTTCAGAATTCAAGGAATTTATTGGACTAGACAGCCATAAAAGCGAATATTTTGAATTCGTTTCTAGAAACACTCTTTTGGCTGAAGTGGAGGCTCTTTTTCAAGAGGGATTGCATGAAAGAAAAAGAATAGCTGTAGTTTACATTACAGAGCACGGAGAACGGGATGAAAAGCTTCTTGGGATGATTACGGCCTGGGATGTCGCAGGGAAAATCTAAGCAGCCTTTGGTTTTTCGAGCACTAATGAAACGAGTTTATCTTCGCCTTTAGCAAAAACCGGGGAGCGGTAAACTAAATCATATTCCCTGCTGCTCATATCGCCCTTAAGTTGATCACGCTCAAAACATGTTTTTGATATTGTAATTCCTTTTTCTTCCCATACGGCCTCGACTGCCTCAAGAATTGTTCTATGTTCATCTGTTTCTGCTTGCATAGACCACGGGAAAAAGACTCCTCGTCCTCCCGGTTTGAGAGCATCGGATATCCGCTTGGCTATTTTAACATGCTCTCCCAGTTCAAAGTTGGTGCCGTAAAACGGCCAGCCCTCTATACAAGAGAAGAAAGAAACAGAGTTATCTTTAACTGGCAAATAGCGTACATCTGCATGAATGTAGTTATTGCCATTTCTGCCGCCCCTGAAGAATCTTGTATTCCTATACCTTTTTGGAAAACTTTTTTCAGCTTCCTGAGATAAAGATTTTAAATCCTGTATATCTAAGCTAACAACGCGGAAGCCGCGAATGTTGCCCGCAAGTTTTTGGGCAAAATATTCTACCATGTCATCAATCAACGCGTCGGCATTTCTCTCTCCCATGATCATTGTTAAGTCTTTTTTGAATGTTGTTCCTTCCTCAACAGGAACCATATATTGCCATGTGCCTTTGTCTCCAGGATTATGTCCGAATGGTTCTGTTTTTACCTCATAGCTTTTTGTAGAGAACCTAAATCCATGAGAAAGTCTTTCTCGAATCGTTTCCTCATCAAGACCAACCGAGGACTCAACACACATGACGTCAAACAAAGTACCTTCCATAAGTTGCCTGCTAAGAGAGTCTTTTGGTGCGAGTTCATTTCTAAGCCTTTTAAGAGTAAGAGCGTCAAGTCCTTGTATCGAGGAGAATAGATCTCTTTTGTGTGCGCCTTGCAATTCATCAATGAAAGCGCCTGAAATCTTGCGCATTTCTGTCCTGCGTCTGCTTCTGTGCTGGCCTGTCATAATCTGTCTGTAGATAGGGTATGCGCAGCAAAGATCTACAGCTAAAAAATCCCCCGCCGCTTCTTGTAGCGTTTCCATCAGAGAGGGCTCTGTTAGAAGTCTTGCAGTCTTCCCCCAAGCGTACGCCATTCCTTCTCCCTCTCTATATTGGGA
>Ga0155158_137_pt1 | contig 7575 bp, 8 predicted proteins | sample RifCSPhighO2_01_FD_106126 | JGI IMG/M metagenome (GOLD analysis project Ga0155158, IMG submission 106126) | Candidatus Levybacteria bacterium RIFCSPHIGHO2_01_FULL_40_15b | reverse complement strand
CTTGGCATATCAGATAAAGAAAAAGATGCAGCATTCTCCGAGACCGTTAGAAGAATTAAGGCAAGGGAAAAGCGTTTAGGGGTTGAATCCCTAAAACAGATTGACTTGAAGAGAAAAACTCTAATTGTTGTTGATGACGGGGTAGCGACAGGCGCAACAGCAATTACTGCGTTTAAGATTTTGGAAAAGTTAGGCTCGAAAAAGATAGTCATGGCAACACCGGTCATTTCAAGAAGAACAAAGAAAGAGCTTCAGAAATATTTCGATAGAGTAATTGCAGTTGAAACTCCCCGCGATTTTCAGGCAGTTGGCCAATTCTATCGTGACTTCCCGCAAGTAGAGGACGAGGAAGTCAAAGCGCTATTGCGCGACAACTGACAATTGACAACTGACAATTGACCGAGATATACTGGGTACCTTATGGCGGAAATTACTCTTACTGATGATACATTTGGACAAGAGGTTTTGAAATCTGACATCCCTGTTATGGTTGATTTTTGGGCAGAGTGGTGTGCTCCCTGCAGAATAATAAGTCCGCTGATTGAAGAGCTTGGGCATGATTACGAAGGTAAAATCAAAGTTGGCAAGATGAACGTTGATGAGCACTCCAATGCTCCCGCAAACTACGGCATTATGTCAATACCAACAGTCATCATCTTTAAGAACGGAAAGCCAGTCGAAACGCTAATAGGAGTACAGCCAAAAGACAATTTTAAGAAGAGCATCGACGCAGCACTTACTTCGTAAGAATAACCCAATATACAAACAAATAACCCAATAACCCAATCCTTTAATTTATAGATTTAATGATTGATTTGTTTATTTGTTTATTGGTAGTATTGGTAGTATTCTTATGGAACTTTATGACGTAATTATAATTGGTTCTGGGCCTGCGGGATTAACTGCTGCGCTTTATGCAACCCGCGCAAATCTCAAAACCCTGGTTGTTGCCGGACGAGCTTGGGGAGGGCAATTAATGCTTACGACTCTTGTCGAGAACTATCCGGGATTTCCTGAGGGTATTCAGGGGCCCGATCTTATGATGGCCATGAGAAAACAGGCAGAACATCATGGCGCCCAAATTATTGATGTAGATTTTAAATCAGCGAATTATGGTTCGACTCCATTTAAAATTCGAACGGATGATGAGAAGGAATATTCTGGTCGAACGGTTATTATAGCAACAGGTGCAGAAACTCGCTGGCTTGAAGTTCCGGGTGAAAAAGAGAAGATTGGACGAGGTGTATCGTCTTGTGCCCCATGCGATGCGCCATTTTTCAGAAATAAGAATGCGATTGTTGTCGGAGGAGGAGATTCAGCGATGGAAGAAGCGCTGGTTTTAACGAAATTCGCAAGTTCAGTAACAATAGTTCACAGACGAGGCGAATTTCGCGCCTCACAGATTATGCAGAAAAGGGTGAAAGAAAATCCAAAAATTAAACTAATATTTGATTCCGAGATTGTCGAGATCTTGGGGGAGAATAAAGTCGAAAAAGTGAAAATAAAAAATAATAAAACCAATGAGATTTCGGAAATGCCAGTAGAGGGGGTATTTGTTGCAATAGGCCATATCCCTAATTCGGCACTATTTCAAGGTATAGATCGTGACGAACAGGGATTTATTAAAGTCTACGATCACACAAAAACAAACATCGATGGAGTTTATGTTGCCGGGGACGTTCATGACGCTGAATATAAGCAGGCAGTGACCGCCGCAGGATTTGGATGTATGGCCGCACTCGAAGTCGAAAAATATTCAATGAACCAGAATTAGCCTCTTTCTCCTTTTCACAAGTTGACTTTTCACGGAACAGCAGTACAATAGCAATTAGGCAGTAGTCTATAATGGCTGTCGAGGTATTATCAAGGTATTCAAGCCCGGATCTAATTCAGGACAGATCTGAAAGGCCTGCCCGTCTTCTAGTTTTTGCTGGCGACGCACAAGATCCCTTACCCATTCATCTTTTGCCAGAGGAAACATTATTGCGACATATTCCTATTGAGATTAGAAGATCTCCAAGAATATCGCCCCAGGAGGCAATTTTACTTATAACTCAGGCCGATTCTGTCTCCGATATAGGTAAAAAAACACTTATTGCTTCTGCCCATCCTAAAGAAAACGATGGAGTTTCGGAGCTTTCTCTTTTTGAAACTGAGTTTGGTAGAGATTCTTTAATCGTGGCAAAAAATTTGCTTCCCCGCTATCCTGTGCTTGTCCGCACAACTATCAAATCTTTAGCCTCAAGTCAGGGCCTTGAACCGGAAAGTTCCGAAGAAGAATATATGAAATCTTATACCAAACGTGAAGAGGAACCTGGAAGAATTATTCATGAAAACAGAACGTCAGATGATCCTCGCGGACAGGAAATCGTAAGAGATTGGAATTGGCAATTCCCTTACTATGGTCAAGTAGACGCAAACCCACTATTTGTAGTACTAGTCGGTTCATTCTCAAAAAGATATGGCCCTGGGATTTTGGATGAGACTTACGTGAACAAAAAGGGTGAGACAAAAACAGTGGGAAATGCAATTCGCTCTGCGATTGAGTGGATTTCAGGCAGAATGGACAGTAATCCTCATGGGATGTTAGAATTTTACCAACAAACACCGGATGGAATTTCGCACCAGGCGTGGCGCGACTCTAAGGAAGGCTACCATCATGCGGACGGCAGAATTGCAGACGCCTCAATTGGTATTGCGTCTATTTCGGTTCAGGTAGAAGCTTATAAAGCCTTTCAGGAAGCAGCAGTTATGTTTCCGAAAGATCGAGATGAATATCTTGCTCGAGCAGAACACTTGAAGAAAATGGTGTTGAAGCATTGGGTGGAAGATGAACGAGGCGGGTATTTTGCTTTAGGATCCGAAAGAAAGGCAGATGGACGAAGGGAACTTCTTAGAATTAGAACTTCTGACATGGGACATGTTTTAGACTCGGATATTCTGGCAGGAGATGACCCTGAAATTGTAAGGATGAGAGATATGCTTGTTGCTTCTCTTTTCTCAGAGGACATGCTAGCCGCTGGAGGAATCCGCACTTTAGGGAAAGCCGAAGTTAGATTCAATCCGAGAGGGTATCAAATCGGGAGTGTTTGGCCAAAAGAAAATGACATAATAGCGAGAGGTCTTGAAAGGCACGGCTACTCGTCAGAAGCTCATAATCTTCACGAGAGAAATGCTCGCATATGGCAGGAAACAGGAGTTTTACCCGAGTTTGTCGAGGGAGACGACCAATCAATAAAGTTAGTAAGTAGAATTGTTGACGTAGAAAGGATAGACCCCCTCAAGCGCCCGTACAAATTCAGGCTTGAGCAGCCGGGGCAGCTTATTCAGGGTTGGAGTGTACCCTCGATAGAAAGAAGCCTTGAATATCTTGAATATAAAAGGATTTACGGACACCCACCGCTCGCACCTTAGGGTAAATTCTTCTTGAGGTTCTCAAGGTCGTCACGGAGCGCAATGATTCCACGGGAGAGTCCAATAATCTCCTTTTCAATGTTTTGAAGAGATTTGCTTGACTCAATATGCGCCACCTTTTCTTGGGACGCTTCTCTATCTTCACCAAGATAAAATCTGTCAATATCCTCTGAGATGTCTTCAACATCAGCCTCAAGCTCTTCAACGTTGCGCCTCATCTTTTTAACATTTCCTTCAAGTCCTTCTACGTCTTCTGCTATTTCTCCAAATCCACCCTCAAGTGCCCCAACGTCTTCCTGAATCTCTCCAAGATCCTCCTCCACATCCTCAAGGCTTTCATGAGTTCTATTTACGGTTAATTGAATAAATAGGGCAAGATATATGGCTTCAAGGGAAACAACGGTTGTAACAAAAAGAAGTACAGTTTCAAGAGCAATGCCTGCAAAATAGGCGAAAAAAGCCACAATAAATAAAACAGTGTGAACAATAAGAGATTCTGGCGTTCCCACCCACTTTGTCATCTTGATAGCAAACTTTTCAAGTTCGGTTTCTTTTTTTGTTGATTGCTTCTTAACAATCATAATAGGTTAATTATAGTCCCCTCGCTCAGCGTAGGGCAAGCCCTTAACTATTTAGAAACGAAGCTGGTAAATAGTTGAGTGCAATTTGTGCCTTGGCACTTAACGCAGGAATATTTGTAGTCGCCAACAATTGACTGATGGTGAAGGGGAGAGGAGAGCCACCAAGCAACCGTTCCTTCTTCATTAGACCCAACTTTTGCATTCTCCCAGATCCAATAAGGAAGATTTCGGTTGTAAAGTCCCGAATGGATTGTGCCATTCACCAATTCCCCGACAAGCTCCGTTGACCGTGCTTTCGCAAGCTCACATACGCTTGCCTCAAGCTCAAAAGGCGTTAGTCCTTGAGAAGCGCGATGTTGGTTTATAAGGTCAAAGATTCCATCAGAATCAAGGTTGGTGGCTTGAGGGGTAGGTTCAGTTTGAGTTGGAATAGGAATTGAGGGCGGTATAAAAGTTTGAGGCTGGGTTTCTATATTTGTTTGGCGAGGCGGTTCTTTTGGCGATGTTATAAGAACTGGTGATTCAGTTTGCGGGAGTTCTTCTTTAGGCGTTACAATACACGATTGAGTTAATAGTTCATCGCAGAGTGGAGTAGAAACCATTGCAGTTGAACAAGTACTCGCATTTGTCTCGGCGTGCACCTGATCCGTAAATAATATAATGGCAAAAAATGCCAGTACAAAAACTAATGCCCTGTCTTTTGACATAAAAAAAGTTCTGCATAATTTTGCAGAACCAAGTGGCAATTCTAACAAAAGAGAATAGGGAAAGTCAAGCGCTTAGTGCTTTTAGTTTTGCTTCGAGGTCTGGATATTCGAGGAGGATTTTTTCGATATCTTCAAATTCTAAATATAATTTACCGTGCCTCTCTCTAGCCGCAAAGGCAACAGCTTTAACTTCTGAAATCGACACAACTTTAAATTGGGGAAGGGATCGCAGAAACTTCACTTTCTCTTCAAATGTCATAGCTTCTAGAGCCTTCTAGTGGGAGCATCTAAAAATTTTGCCAATTCAAGCTGGGGATAAAGATTTCGGGTCCCCTTTTCTCTTGATCTCTCAAGCTCTGTCCGTTTCTTCTCAAGCTCTTGGTTGTTTCTTTCAGTATCAACGTCCGCGTTTATAAGCTCTCCAATAAAAGCGCGTGCGCTACCTAATTCCTGCCTGGTAAGTTGATAGGGATACACAAATCCCTGAAATTCGCAACCTTCATTGTGAGCTCCATTTGAGGAAGACTCATTTCTATATAACCTAAGCGTTCTTCCTGGATAAGTATTTACGTCCGCCACGAGAAGATCAACAGACTCTATCCCCGGCTGATTCCTGATATGCCAAACTGCAGCATAGGTCTTGTCCTTTAGAATTAGATTTACTTTTGTGAGTTCGTCATAGTAATTCCCTAGCCTTCTTTCTTTAACCGTAAAACCGCCTCCCTGAGCCCGTAAGTACAGTACTCTAGCCAGTTCCTTTGTGAGCTGTTTTGCTTCTCTTTCCCGGAATATTCTACCAAGCCCCGGGAGCCTTTCTAAAGGGTGAGCATAGGTTCTAGGAGCTTCAGTAACCATTGAGCAATTATAGCCCTTCGAATTCCTCAGGGCAAGCCCTTCAAGTTCTTCAGGGTAAACAAGCGGAATTGAGGTATTGACATACGGTCATGCGTTCGTTAAAATAAATTCACCTTTCGAGGAAATAAGTATATTCATGATGATAAACTCAAACTGATCCAATAAATCCAACTCAGCTGGATCCCTGTTGTCAACGTAACTTCGGCACGTAACGTGCCAAAACGTGTTTTCTCGATACGGTTTAACAATTGGATTTTATATGGACCCCGCTAGGTGGCGGGGTTCGAGCGATATGCAATAATCTCGGGCCCGTAGCTTAGTTGGTAGAGCGCAGCTTTTGCATAGCTGAGGTCGAGAGTTCGAATCTCTTCGGGTCCACTTCGCCCCGCTTTCGGCGGGGCTCAGTACCACGTTCTCGCTTTGCTCGAATGTGGCACAATCGACAAACTAGTGTGTTTCTGCCTCGTCGCCGAGGGCAATTTTACTCGGGACGAGACAAAAGCATATTAGACAGAAAAAGGCGTTGACCCGTTCGACTCAGTTTACACTGAGCGAACCCCGCTTTGCGGGGGAGTCGAAGTGCTCAGGGTTAAAGTGCTTCGCACTTTAACAATTGGGGTTATATAAAAATTGTTATTCTCCCCGCCAAAAATTGAATATTTAGGCGGGTGAGTACAACTAGGCCAAAAACCCCGCTTGAAGCGGGGTTCCGTGTCCCTTGCCGGGCACACGGTTTTGGTTTTTTAGAATCTACGCTATTTTAATGCCATTAGTGGATGCCTTGGAAGTATTGACCGAAGAAGGACGCTTCATGGTTCGCGAAACTCGTCGGGGAGTGGCCAATGACACTTTGATCCGACGGTGTCCGAATCCGGTAACGGATCTCGATGCAAAGTCGAGAAAACCTCGTAGTAAAAGCGGTCTTACACCACGCCCATAAGAATAACCCAATAAACAAATAACCCAATAACCCAATCAATCAAGAATTTAATAATTCTTAAATTGAAAAATTGATTGGTAGTATTTGTGGCATTTGTAGTATTGGTAGTATTTGCTTGTTGGTGGGGTGTAGGGCCGTATAGCTGCAGGTGGGGAACCCGGTGAACTGAAACATCTAAGTAACCGGTGGAAAAGAAATCACAGAGATTCCCTTAGTAGCGGCGAGTGAAAAGGGATGAGCTCAAACTTGCGCGGTAGCGCAAGGACCATTAACAACTGACATTTGACATTTGACCAAAGTAATTACGGTTAATTGTTAATTGTTAAATGTTAACTGTTCTTGCGCTACTTAGCGCAAGGGTTGTAGGACGGCTGGCTTAAATGCAAAAGGTTACAAGAATTAGGTAGTAGAAAGCGCTGGAATCGCGCCGCCATAGAAAGTGATAGCCTTGTAAACAAAATCTAATTCTACCTTCGCCTGTTCCTGAGTACCATGGGGCACGATTAAACCCTGTGGGAAGCTGGGGCGACCAAGCTCCAAAGCTAAATATCAATACTTACCGATAGTGAACTAGTACCGTGAGGGAAAGGTGAAAAGCACCCCGGAAGGGGGATGAAAGAGTACCTGAAACTAATGGCTAACAAGCAGACAAAGCCGGAGGACAGAGTACAGAAGACGGAGGACGGACAGCAGATAAAACGGACGAACAGAAAATTTCTGTTTTGATCTGTCTTCTGCAATCTGACTTCTGATTTCTGTTTTCCGTCCTCTGGTAATGTCGTGCCTATTGAAGAATGAGCCAGTGAGTTCTTGTTGTCTTCTAGTCTAATTCCGATTAATCGGAAGGAGGCGCAGTGAAAGCGAGCCCTAACCGGGCGCTAGAGAAGCCAACAGGAGACCCGAAACCGGGTGAGCTAACCATGAGCAGGGTGAATGCCGACGAGAGTCGGCAGGAGGCCCGAACCCGTTGATGTAGCAATATCATGGGATGACTTGTGGTTAGGGGCAATATGCCAAACGAACTCGGAGATAGCTGGTTCTCCCTGAAATATATTTAGGTATAGCCTTAATAATTACG
>Ga0155158_115_pt4 | contig 7674 bp, 6 predicted proteins | sample RifCSPhighO2_01_FD_106126 | JGI IMG/M metagenome (GOLD analysis project Ga0155158, IMG submission 106126) | Candidatus Levybacteria bacterium RIFCSPHIGHO2_01_FULL_40_15b | reverse complement strand
CATAGCTTCTATAATCAACCTTGCGGGAAGAATTAGGGACTCTTGGTTGAGAAGTATTTTTCCTTTTCTCTTTTTCTTAAGAGACAGGCGAAATCCGTCTGTTGCTACAAAATCTATTGCGTTATCTTTCTGGGCAAACAATACCCCTGTGAGCTCTGGTCTTGAATCATCTAGGGAAGCTGCCAGGGTTAATTTTTCAAAAACCTCCCCGATTTCCCCTTCAGAAAACGTATATGCCTTCTCCCCTTTCTGCTCTAAAATGTTTGGAAACTCTTCTTTTGCAATTGTCTGAAAAGTAATGACATTGTTCCTACATTTTACTTTAAGACTGTCTTTTTCGGAAGATATATAAACTTTATCTTTAGGTAGAGACGATAGAGCTTCTGTAAATTGTTTTCCTGGGACCGTTGCTGCTCCCACTTCTTCAATTTTTGCCGGAACTTTAATTCTTGCTCCTATTTCAAGGTTTGTAGTAGAAATATAAAATCCCTGCTTTGTTGCTTCGAGAAGAATATTCGAGAGGATGGGAATTTGAGAATGAACGGGAATAATTTTGGATATTAGGGGGAGAAATTTTTCTATGTTCTCTATTAAAAATTCTACTTTCATAAATTTAAATAGTTAAATAGTTTTTAGAACCGCGTGGACACCCTAACCACTTAACCATTATTGTTTTATTAGTAATAGTAGTAGTGGGTGTTGACATCTGGAAAAAAGCAAAACTACGAGCGTAGATTTTTGTGGATATCTTGTTGAAAAAAGTGTGCATATTTTGTTAATAATGGTCCCTTTTTTATTTACTGAGTGATTTCCTCCTTAAACTTTCTTTTTATAAACATGATTTCCTCACGAGTCTTATCAGAGGATGAGGCAAGTTTTGTAATTTTCCCCACTGCGTGCATTACTGTTGAATGATCACGACCACCCATAAGGTTCCCTATCTCAACAAAAGTAAGACCTGCCTCTTCTTTAAGAAGATACATACAAACATGTCTTGGTCTCACTAAATATGAATCTCTCCTCGCCCCCTTTAATTGAGTGGGTTTTATATTGTAGTAAGAGCAAATAGTTGAGACAATTGTATCTGAATGTAAGGCTACTGGAGTTGATTTATCCTTCTTAAGGACTGAAATAACATGCTCGGGTCCAATTTCGCTTCCCTTTTCATAAACAGAAGCAAGTTTTAACAGGAAACCTTCAAGCGCGCGCGTATCCTCAATTTTTTCTGCAACAATTTTGGCAGCATCTAAAGTCAAATTCAAACCATATTTTTTGCTTTTTATTAAAAGTATTGCTGTCCGCAGTTCAAAATCAGGAGGCCCTATGTCAACGGCTAAGCCTCCCTCAAGGCGAGACTCAAGTCTTTTTTCTATCTTTCTAATTTCATGCGGCGGCCGGTCTGATGAGAAAACTATCTGCTCCCCCTTGTCTATAAGGGTGTTAAAAGTATGGAAAAGTTCTTCTTGCACTTTTTCTTTTCCAGTAAGAAACTGAATATCATCTAAAAGTAAAATATCAACATTTCTAAATTTTTTGCGCAAAGCTGCTGTCGTCCTATCTCTTATTGCCTCAACAACTTCATTCGTGAATTCTTCAGTCGTTAGATATAAGACTTTAAAGTTTTGGTTTTCATCATAGGCCCTATTTGCAATAGCATTCAAGAGATGGGTTTTCCCCACCCCAACAGTTCCATAGAGAAAAAGAGGATTATATTTTTCTCCCGGAGATGACGTAACAGTCACTGCCGCTGTATAAGCAAGTTGATTACTGTCCGAAACCGCTAACGACTCAAAGGTGTAATCCGGCCTGATTCTTAATGGGCGCGATTTTTTGGAGCCCCGCTCAATATCTTTAACAAAAAGAGGACCCACGTTGCCACTTTGAAATTTTGGGGCGGAAGAACCACTTGAGGTAAAAACAATACTTATATTCTGCGAGAGTTTTTTGTCTAGCGCTCTTTTAATTAAGGAATAATACCTTTTTTCAATGTATTCTGATGTGATATGGGTTGGAGAATCGATAACTGCTATAGAGTTTTCTAGCGAAACAAGAACAGTTGGCTTGAAGAAAGAAAGGAATATAGGCTTTGACACCTCAAGTTCTATTTCTTCTAAAACCTGCTTCCAGATATTGTCCATACACGTTCGGGAGTTAGAGTATACGAATGTGGATAACTCGCTGTCAAGATATACAAATCATATCAAAAATAAAATATCAAACATAAAATATGTAAACAACCGGCTTAGATCACGCTAAAGTATTTGATTTTTAATATGTATATTTACTGTTTAATATTTAAGATTTAATATGACAACCTTATGATCTATAATACAATCACATGAGGATTGGGTTTTTTACAGATGGGTTTCTGCCCCAGCCAAACGGTGTTGCAACGAGCGTTTTTGAATCGGCAAAAGAGCTTGAGCGCCGCGGACACGAAGTCTGGATCATTGCGCCTTCTTACCCGGGGTATATAGACAAAAGCCTAAATGTCATAAGGCTTACCTCACTTAAGGTTTTCAAAGAGCCCGAGATAAGACTAGCCCTAAACCTTCCAGACCGCGCAATGCGCAAAGTTTTGTCTATGGATTTTGATATTATTCATGGCCACTCAGGAGGCGTTGTGACTCTTATGGGTTGGGAGGTTGCGCGAGCAAAAAACGTCCCATTCGTTGTTACTTACCACACTCTCTGGAATAGGTACACGCATTACTTTTTAAAAGGTAAAGTTATAACTCCTAAAATGATGGAGCGCGCGACCAAAATATTTGGTAACCGAATAGACTTTCTTATCGCTCCAACAGGTCGTGTTGAACAGGAACTTGTCTCATATGGTGTAAAAAAACCTATAAAAGTTGTTCCAAGCGGAATAAATATAGATAAATTCAAAGAAGGCAAGGGAGGATACCTGCGGACAAGACTTAATCTTAAAAAAGAACCAATATTGCTTTTTGTTGGGAGATTGGGTCGCGAGAAATCTATAGACTTTTTAATAAAGAGCTTTAGGCATGTTTTGACTCACGAACCTTCGGCTCACCTTGTTATAATAGGGGAAGGCCCAGACAAAAAAAAACTCCAAAGGCAAAGCTTTCGGCTTGGAGTTTCAAAAAACACACACTTTCTTGGACACATAGACAACTCGGAAATCCACAAGGCCTACAAAGACGCTTCCGTGTTTGTTTTCTCGTCAACTACGGAAACCCAAGGCCTTGTAGTCCTTGAGGCACTTGCCTCGGGAGTCCCCGTTGTTGCGCTTCGCGACCCCGCATACGAGTGCATTGAGAATGGGAAGAATGGTTTTCTTGTTAAGAAAGACCCAAAAGAATTTGCCGGAAAAGTTGTTTCCATTTTGGCAAATAAGGAAACGCGCGAAAGAATGTCAGAGAGTGCTGTGAGAAGCGCCGAGAAATTTTCTGTTAAATCTACAGTGGACCAACTTGAAAATGTCTATTATGAATTACTCGAGAAATATAACAAGGAAAGCGTCGAGCGGATAATGAAACAAAATGAACGCGGCGAGCACGTTTTTGTTGCGCTTGTTTCATTCTTTACAACCATTCTTCTTACTCGCTTTTTTATTTTATTCGCGAGGTCTTCTGAATACCCTCAATTTATTTTGGGAGGGTCGCAAGTTTACCATTCACAAGCGGCTCTAGTTTTTCTCCTTCTCATATTTGCGGCATTTATTAAGAGGAGAAAGATTGGTTTTTTGGGAGTCCTGTTAGCGGGTATTAGTCTTGGCTTTATTGTTGATGAACTATGGTCAATAATTTTTGCGCATGAAAGCATAAAAAACTATTGGTCGCCGCTAAATCTTTTGCCCGTCTTTTTTGTTAGTTTCCTTTCTATTTTTATTTCAAGATTTAAAAAGAAAACGCAACCTCAATTCTATATCGGGCTAAAAGAACAAAAACATGTTAATCCTAATAACCCCAGGATTACAGTAGTTTTACCCGCATATAATGAGGAGAATTTTATAGGAGCAACACTTAAGAGTCTTGTTAATCAGACGTATAAAAATTTTGAATTGATAGTCGTTGACAATAATTCAACTGACAGAACTGCGGAAGTTGCAGAAAAATATGGCGCGTGTGTAATTGTTGAAAAACAAAAAGGTGTTGCCAAGGCGCGAAACGCCGGTTTTAGCGCAGCGCGCGCAAGAATTATTGCCTCGACAGATTCTGACTCTATAGTTCCTCAAAATTGGGTTGAGCGGATAGTTACGGAATTTGAGAAAGATGACTCACTTGTTGCGTTTGGAGGCTTATCGAACCTATATTCTGGACCTGTCTCCGCGCGCGCAGCAGGCAGATATCTCTTCAAAGCGTTCTGGGTAATAGATAAAATTTTGTCTGGCGGATGGAATCTGTCAGGTTTTAATATGGCTGTCCAAAAAGACGCGTTTCTTGCGATCGGAGGATTTAATACGTCGCTTACTATGGGCGAGGACATAGACTTGGCAAAAAGATTACGAGAGGTTGGGAAAGTTTATGTAGATGCTAATTTTATAGTCTTTGTTTCGGGCAGAAGGTACAGAAACGGACTTCTGGAGGGAGTTATGACATACGCTCCTTCATGGATTGCAAGAGTATTGTTCCATCAGGACAAATTTTTAAACTTTCCAAGCATTAGATCTGAAAAAGGGACATCAAAAAACTTATCGTTTCTTCCGATGCTTTTTGCGGCTGGAATTCTCTCTTTATTTTTCCTCCTTGCAAATTCTTAAGGTTAACTTATATGTTTCTGTAGATTACAACAAGAAGGGATATAAACGGAATCGCAAGAAGCGCGCCCGGAACTCCCAAAAGCTTTCCTCCAATTATTATCCCAATAATTATGACAATAGGATTAAGCCCTACCGCCCTCTGCATTATTCTTGGGACTAAAATGTTGTTCTCTAAAAGCTGGATAAGGAAATAGGCAACCCCAACAATTAGAGCCATAGGGAAAGAAATATTTAGGGCAACGATTATTGCGGGAATAGCCGCAATTATTGGTCCAATTGTTGGAACAATCTCGAGTAACCCCGCAATGACAGCAAGAGGCAAAGCAAACTCGAGTCCAAGGATTGTTAAGGCGACCCATGTTACAACGCCTATGAATCCTGAGAGCACAAGTTGCCCTCGAAGCCATCCGCCCAGTTTCTCCTCAGCTAGCAAGGTAATTTTCCGAACCTTAGCCTGCGTTGGTTTTGAGAAAAGAGAGACAAAATTCTCTCTTACAGTCTCTCTATAAAGGAGCAAATAAAAAGAAACTGCAAAAATGCTGATTACTGATACTAATCCCCCGAAAATCCGGCTCGTAAAAGCTATAACATTTTCTCCAATGTTACCAAGCTCTTTTGCCGCAATCTCATCCAGATTGACTGCTCCAATTGGGATTCCTAAAAATCTTACGTCTGACGAGAGATAGGACGGAAAGCGGGACAGTAATATTTGAATCTGTGAGACAAGAAATGGCACGAGAGAAAGGAGTATCAAGGCAAGTATGATAACGGCGAAAAGATACGGAATGATGACCGCGAGCGCGGAAGGTACACGAGCACGCTTTAAAGCTTGCGCGTATGGCGCTATAGACGCCATCAGGACATAGGAAACAAAGAGGGCTATTAAAACTCCTCTAATCTCAACAATCAGCCAACCTATGCCAACAATAAGAAGTGCAGTTACTATTTGGTTTTGCGACAAAAAGGCAAAAATGGATCTTTTCATCTATATGAACGTGGCATGCCTATCTTCTCTATATAGTATAATGAAGTTAAATGCAAGAGTTAGTTCTTTTTGACATAGATGGTGTGCTTTTTGATACCGAGCGCTTCGGAAAATTACTTCGGTCTCGTTTCGTCGCGATCTTAGGAATTTCCGAAGAAGAATTAATCAGCGCAAACGCCGATTATTATTCAAAGCTTTCGGAAAGAACCGATTTTGATCCTCACGGCATCACGGCTTATCTCTCGCATAGGTACGGGAAAGATGTAGTAAAACTCAATAAAGTTTTTTGGGAGGAAGAAGACTTATATCAAGAATCACTCTTTCCCGAGACGCTTGAGGTCCTAGAGAAACTAAAAGACAAAAAAACTCTTGGGGTTTTTTCACAGGGGAACGAAGAACTGCAGAATAGGAAACTCGATGCCGCAAGATTAAGAGATTATTTTTCTTCTGAATACGTTTTTATACACAAAAGAAAACTCTCAGATGAGGCGATAGAACTGTTGCCTCGCGAGGCAACGTTTGTAGATAATAAACATGATGTAGTTGAGGCTCTCCAAAAATTTGTAGACGTAATCTGGATCAACAGAAAATCAGAGGAATCAGATCCAGAGATAAAAACCATTCACTCGCTCACCGAGCTAACCACTGACAACTGACAACTAACAACTGACATTATAAACAACTATATTCTTTTTTCCCAAGCGTGGGGGCGGCACAGAACTAAAGCGTTGTCTTTATCGTGGACAAAAATTTCGATTTTAAAACCGGCCCTTGCAAACAATTCGAATATATCATCCTTCGTGAATCTCCTTGAGATGGCAAGCCTTACTTTCTGTCCTTTACCAAACTGAATTAAATTTCCCCCAAAAATCTTGCTCCAATTGCGCATGAATTCAAGCTGGCACTCTAGTTGTCTTAAATGCTCATTATAAACCCACGATATTTTTGCGTCTCCCCGCTCTATCCCTATTTTTTCTGGTATAGTCCAGAGCACATCAATAACAACCTTTTTATTATATGTCGAAAGCGGAATGTTTTGAGGGTTATAGAATGCTAACCCAACTAATAAAAAATCCTTATCGCTCATTCCGTCCCTGAGATTAATGAGCACACGATGAGCATCGGAAATATTGCCAATAGTATTACCTAAAAATAGAATTAAATTATTATTCTGATATCTCCGATTGAGATAATAAGTAGCATTAGAAATGCTACTATATTCAAAATCCTCAATGAATCTCTCATACGTTAATTCGGGGTGTGCGATTTGCATCGTTTGCCCAGCAAGATCAAGCATTCGCTTTGAAATATCAAGCCCTGAATATGAGGAAACGTTTTTAGCAACATGAGAAATAACAAATGCTGCTTTTTTTCCGTCCCCTGTGCCGATGTCCACTAAATTGAATTTTTTGCTCTTTAAAAAATCTGAGAAGCGATCTTTGTAGTTTGAAATAATGTTTATGTCAGAGCCTCCCCCAATCTCTGGTGCTGAAATTGCAACATATCTATCTGCTCCTTCACCAAGATACTCAAGCTTAAGCGGAATCTCCCGTCTTCCTACCAATGCCGTGATAAGCTCTGCCTCTTGGGTTTTTGTCAGAAATTGTGTTTGCGCTTTTTTACTTTCCACAAACTTAATGACATCAGAACGCAAGACTCGCCATTCTTTGCCGATTTTTGAGGCAGGAAATTTGCCCGCTCGGGCCCAGCGATAGATAGTATTGGGGTCAACCTGCAAAAGCTTTGCAGCCTGTTTAATTGTAAGTATTGGTCTTTCCATGGGGAGTATTATACCATGCCATACATAGTAGTACAATATAAATAAAAGAATTCGAATGTTATAATTAAGCCATGATAATTCTTGGGGTAGATCCGGGGATTGCGAGGACTGGCTGGGGAATCATCGAGAAAGTTAAAAGTTCAAAGTTAAAAGTTCAAAGTTTTGGGTGCATAGAAACAGAAG
>Ga0155158_148_pt1 | contig 8251 bp, 11 predicted proteins | sample RifCSPhighO2_01_FD_106126 | JGI IMG/M metagenome (GOLD analysis project Ga0155158, IMG submission 106126) | Candidatus Levybacteria bacterium RIFCSPHIGHO2_01_FULL_40_15b | reverse complement strand
CCAACTGCCCCTGCGGGTGAAACCAGGTCATGACCTCCTCCATTTTCAATCAAAATCATGCCATACGCAACCGACGCGGGAATTCCATACTTTTTTGAAGCGGCATCAATTAGAGGCTCGAGGTCGGCTACAACCTGAACCATCTCATTAAAGCTGGGATTACCTAAAATCACCTCATCCATCTGCGCGATCATTTTATCAACATCAACCGCTTCTTGTGAGGTAAGGTCGTTAAAAATATACTGACTCGCCTGATTCCTAGAGTCAATAATCCTCTCCTGTCTCTCTTTCGATGCGGAAGGATCTAATTGAATGACTATTCCGGGTTTTTCTGGTGCCGTATTTGAGAAAACTTGGTCTGCGATTGTTGCTCCGCCAAAAGCTGTTAATGCTGCCGCAGCGCCCCAACTCGCGATTTTAGCTCCAAGAGGAGCGCGTCCCCGCTGCCTTCTTTGCGTTCTTGAAGGATTTTTTAGATTTCGAATTCTTGTGGTTGTTCTCTCAGGCTTAAAAGGCGACCTTGTCTCACGAGCTTCATCTGACATATAAAAAGTGTACCCCGTTAGAAGCGAACAATGCAACTCCGAAGTAGAAAAATAATTTGTTAATTATTTTTCTCGAGCTTCTAACGGGGTTTACCCCAAACCTATATTTGAAACATATTGCCGTTGGGAATATACTTAGTTGCATGAACAGTTTGCCAACTTTGGAACATGAAATTGAGCTTTGGAAAAAGGGTTATATTGTTATTGGAATTGATGAAGTGGGCCGCGGGGCTTTTGCCGGGCCGCTTTTTGTTGGCGGCGTGGTCTTTCCGCCCACGACGAACAATCCTTCGACTTCGCGAAGGAACAGTGAACGAATAAAATACCTAGAATCCCTCGGAATAAATGATTCAAAAAAGCTAAAACCAAATGAGCGAAAAACGCTTGCAAAGGTTATACAAAAAGAAAGCTTAGCCTATCATATTAGCAAGATTAATGTAGCACGAATTAACCGAATCGGGATAGGAAAAGCAACTTTTTGCGCAATGCGCGACGTCGTGAATAACCTCCGTGAAACCCTTCGGACTGTGCATCTGGAACCCCCTCACCCTGTCCCTCTCCCCCGAGGGAGAGGGAATATGGGAGAGGGTGATAAAATATTCGTCCTGGTTGACGGGTTTTATGTCAAATATTTAAATGGTATTGGTTTAAAAAATCAGCGAGGAATCGTTCATGGAGATGAAATTTCTTTGTCGATAGCAGCCGCCTCAATCATTGCTAAAGTGGCACGAGACAATCACATGAGAAAATTGTCTGCCAAATACAAAGTTTACGGTTGGGGTCGAAATAAAGGATATGGAACAGCAGAACACCGAAAAGCCCTTCTAAAGTTTGGCAAAACAAAATTCCATAGGCTAGACTTCATTGAGGGATTTGTTTAACATATATTAATGCCCGCTGTCTTCAAAAAAGAAAAGTTTCGATTTATAGTTTATGGCGCGATAATTCTTGCAATTTTCTACGTCTTCTCTTTTATTGTCAAAGAGGACGTCTTCACTCGTTTTGATTTTGATATGACGGTCAGAATTCAAAATCGAATACCTGTTGGGATTGATCCTTATTTGTCCTGGTTCTCGCTTCTTGGAAGTTTTGAGGTAACGCTCCTGATACTTACAGTATTCTCGATATTTAAATTCCTGAAGAAAAAGTTTTTATCGATTCTTCTGGTTCCTGCATTTGGGATAATGCATGTGGTCGAAGTCATTGGCAAAGCTTTCCTTGACCATCCTGCTACCCCTTTTATGTTTCACCGCTATGCTCTAGATTTCTTTTTTCCTTCAGGCTATATACAACCCGGCGGCTCCTACCCCTCCGGCCATTCCATGCGCACTGCATATCTTGCTCTCCTATTTATTTACGCGATTCACAAATCGAAACTATCCCAACGATTAAAACTATGTAACCATGTAGCCATTCTAGCCATTTACATTATTATGATTATTTCTCGTGTCTCTCTCGGCGAGCATTGGACTACAGATGTTATTGGTGGAAGCCTGCTTGGAGTAGCCTTCGCCTTCTTCTCGTTCATATTGCTTTGAGCCTATCTGTTCTCTATGCTCTGGTCATGCTTGAAGGGAGCCGATTAAGGTAGCCAACATATCCATCCTCTATTTCTCTTGGATAGCCGTCCGGATGAGACCCGTGACAGATTCTACGTCTTCTTAGTAGCCACCGTTTTCTTCCTGCTACCTCATAATATTCATCGTCAAAAGACCCATCAGGGCAATCCCAGCATTTTATATCTGTTGGGACTTTGTCGCCCGGCTTATGCATTTCTGGTCTTCCCGTTCCATTAGGCCTTGCCCGTTCGGCCATCTCTTTAAGAGCTTCCCTTGAAGGGGTAACAAACTCACTTCTTCCTGTACGATCGACAACAATCCTTTCTCCATCAGAATCCTCGCCTACAAATATAACACCCGAAGAACCATCGCGAAGTTCGGCAATTGTCCTTGGTGGATTCAGTGTTCTTCTTGCTTCCCCTCTTAATCCTGAAGTGTCGGCTGTAAATCCTTGTCGTTCCGCCAAATCCTCTATCTCTTGTATGAATGGCCCTACCATGTATCGCGATCGCGCTCCCTGCGTAAGATCAACGGGGCTTCTCTGCATTGGCCGCCTTGCAAAAGAAATAATATAATTATCTCTGACAATGACTGACCCCTCATGTCTATTAGCTACCACGAGTCCCATCTTTCTAAACTGTCTCTTCCTCCATCCTACTCTTTGATCTTCCCCTTTGCCTTCAACTATGAATATAACGCCGAGATATTGTTTTGTAATAATCCCCTCTTCTCTTTTAGAAGTCCTCTTAAGGATTTTCGAAAATCGTTCGATTACCTCTTCGTAAGAATTATCAGGGGTTCTTGGAGGAACGTTAAGGATCACAGCAGCAAGCCTACGAGGAGCTTTGTCAAAATTAAGGAGATTAAGCCTTACCTCTACCCCCTTTTTGGTTACGGGTTTAAGGGTTCCCCGGTCAACTAACCTTAATGTATGTGGCTCATTAGCGTCATAATATGCAATTTCTCCTCCTGGCAATTGGCCGGCAAGTTCCAAGCCCCTTATTTCTTTTGGAATTACCATTGGAAACTGAGGCCTCAGAGTAAAAGCTTCAGGCTGTGTTGGTATGATTATTTCAGCAGTTCCTGCCATATATCTACTTGAGTTTTTCGACTTCTTTGTGCTCCTGGATCCGGCGGCAGATCTTCACCTACCTTGTTTACGAGATTTATGAGGTTTTTTACTCGCGATGTACATTAGAAGCACAACAATTAGAAGCAATACTGTCGTAAGCTGAGCTCTTGAAATATAATCCGTTAAATCGATCATAATCTGTCTAAAATTTCTTCTGTGGCTACACCTAGCCTCCAGAATACTATAGCAAGGACAATATCTAATGTCAATATTAATGAGTCGCGTGTTCCGGGAATCGCCGCGATCCAAACGACAACCATATTTGCGCAAACGGCGGAAAAGAATCTCAATTGGGCAGGCGAGATTTCAAGCATATTTATTTGAGCTTTTCGACTTCTTTATGCTCCTGGACTTTTCGGCAAACTTTGCAGAACTTTCGAGGTTTAAGTTTTTCAGGAGTATTGAGTTTGTTACGCGACGTAATATAACCTCGCGTTCCGCACACTGTACAAGCAAGCCCAATTATAATTCTTGCACCAGTCTTTTTAGCCATATTAATTAGATAATAGTGACTAGATACTAGCTACTAGGACTTTATTCGTCGTAGTATTAAGACACCAATGGAGTATTTTAACAAAAACGAAGTAAAATTGGAATAGATATGAGCCCAGAGAGAGAATCGAACCCCGTACAAACCTCTCCGTTCCCGAGGTCTACGTCCTCGCGTCACGGTATCGGTTATACGGGGCAAGCCCGCTTGAGCCCTCGATGAGAATCGAACTCATGGCCTCCTTCTTACCAAGAAGGCGTTCTACCACTGAACCACGAGGGCTTATCAAACTTGCTCGGACCCTGCCCGCCTCAGGCGGGACTGAGCCACGTCGGCAAAGGTTTTGAACTTAGATTTTATCAAATTACTTATAACTTATCACTAGTTACTTGTGGTGAGGATTTATCAGTTATAGGTTGGGGTTGGGGCGAAATGCCTTATGTGAGGCTGCAGGACCGAGCTCTGAGAAGGTAAAAGTGTTTTTGGGAATGTTGTTAGCTGCAATTGATAAGAATCGGGAGAAGATTTAAGATGACCTTGCAAGGAGACCCACGTCAAATCAAGTAAAGGGACTACCAGATTAGCCTCAAGTGATACACTTTTATATTAAATGATACTAAAAAAGTGAAAATCGCAAATTTGATGTACATACAAATATAGGATATACAAAATCAACAAATTTAAAATACCCATGCCAAAGAGCACGCGAAGCAATTTTATCCTCTTTTGTTTTTATACAGGATAAAAAAATTCGATTAAAACAGGAAAATTATCGATTAATTTCTCCGAATAACCAATTTTTATCTTTTCTGGCATTTTTTGTAAGAAAATAATTACGTCTTCTTTTTAAGTTTATTAAAAGTAAATTGAGTGGTGATGTATAAAAATGTGCTATAAATTCAACATAATTTTGGTGTATAAAATTATTATTCATAATATTGATTATCTGAAGTACTTTTACCCTTTGTAAAATGAAATACTTTAAATAGCAAATATGAAAAAAATGGCATGAAATTAACTAAATTTATTATAAGATAAAAAAATTGTGTCGTAAAATATTAAAAATTATGGTTATTTCAAAAACGGAAAAAAAAGAATAAGGCAACAAGTGAATTAGAGGTCTAAATAAGTGCGTAGTATGAATTCCTATAAGAATTCGTGTGTCTCTCCCATAGTAAAATAAATTTCAAAAAAAATAATATCTTGTAGTAATAAACAGTTAGAAACCTATAATTATTTAAAAAGGGATGACTTATATTAAAAAAAAGGGGAAAGAAAAAAATCCTTTTTGGAACAGAAAATTAAATAGAAAAAACTATAGAAAATTCCGAAAAATCGGGGCAATTTTAACAGATTATTTTTGCTCTTTTTGACCCCTTTTTTTCGATTTTTCAGATGAGATTAAAACCATAGACGAAAACATCTTGTAAGAACTTGTAAAAACAGGGCTGAAAAAAAGAAAATCTTTTTAATTTGACCTCGTATAATAGACTGATCTTCCTTTTCCGTGCGAAATAAGAAGACCAAGTGTTTTAAGATGGGCAAGATCTCGGGAAGCTGTAATTTGAGAGATATTAAAGATATTTTGAACTTTCTTATTAGTAATTCTTGATCCAGGTTCTTCTAAAAAGGTTAAAATATGTTTCTGCCGGTCATTTAGGTTAAAAAAAGCTGCCGGAAGGGTGGTTTTGTATGAAAGATTTTCTATGTCCTTTAGCGCTTCCTCAAGCTGATTGATAATACCCTCTGCAAAAAATTCAAGCCAGAGGGTTAAATTCCGCGTTTGATTGGCTATCGAAAGCACCTCTCTATAGGGAACGATATTTTTCCTGAAATATTCTTCTAAAACAAGCAGTCCGCGAAAATCGTAGCCTCGATTGTATAGAAAAAGGAGCGTTAAAAGAAATCTCAAAGGTTCGTTTTGGATCTCCTCGTGTACTATACCGGCTTGAATTACCGGGTGATCAGGGCTTGTAGAGAGATAATCGAGCAATCTTCTAACTTTTCCTTCCTCAAGCCGTCCTCCTGAGGTGCTAATAGTGTCGTAAATGTCATAGACAGCCTTAATTCCCAGAGTTTTTTGAGAGGAAAGAAATTCCCAATAAATATAGTCAAGTGCCTCTTTGTATCTTACGATCCTCTGTTGTTCCGAGGATATTTTTTTTACTTGGGAAGCCAGAATTTTGACTATATCAGTTTTTGTAAGGGGTTGATCCGTGAAGGAAAAGGCAAAATAGGTCCGTAAAATTCCTGCCTCCCAGCGCATTCGGAGCTCCTGCCTGATTGTCAGGGGGGCTAGGTGAATCTTTGCCCTTAGATATTCTATCTTCGCAATGGATTCTTTTAGATGATCAGAGATGCTATAAGAAAATTCCATTTCTAAAATTTCTAAAATGAAGCTTATCATAATTACACCAATGTATCAACCCCGTTAGAGGTTGGAGAAAAATAATTTTTACCTTTAAAATTATTTTTCTGCGTCGGAGTAGTTTACCCACCTCTAACGGGGTCAAGTAAGAGTATTATGAAGCTAAAATGTCCACTTTTGATAATATTAAGATAAGAAAAAAATCTATCATACATAATGGTAATTTACCTCTTGACAAGCAATCTAGATTATGATGCAATTTAGATAAGATTAAATATAGCTTGTAAGAACTTGTAAGAACTTGTAATCCCAAATCTAGGGACCTGCCCATGGACGAGAATCGAATTTATACGGTAAAGGAAGTAGCAAGACTTTTGGGTTTTTCTACCAACACTATTTATAAATACCTTGATGAGGGTAAAATAAAATCTACTCGTTTAGGTGAAGAGGGTCGCTTTCGAATCCCGCAAAAAGAAGTTGCTAAACTTTTAGGCCTAAAAGGAGCAAAACCACAGATTGCTTCTGATTTAACACCTGAAGGGATACGCACTAATCCGGATTTGAAATCTCGTTCGAGGACGCCTGTATTCATGGCCATATCTACAGTGATGTTCTTACTGCTGTTTACTCTCGGGATGAGAAACATCAATATCTCAGCAGCCAACAATTTGCAATCTTTGCCAACTCATGAAGTTCTTTCAGAAACGGAAGAAGCGGTGCCTACAGAAGAAATAAAACCTACAGAAGAAATAAAACCTACAGAAGAAATAAAACCTACAGAAGAAATAAAACCTACAGAAGAAATAAAACCTACAGAAGAAATAAAGCCTGGAACAATCCTGAAAATCAGAACGGAAGACGCCTCACCAAGCGCTAATATCTACCAAAGACCGACGACCGATTCGGAAAAGATAGATGTAGCTCGCGGCGGCGAGACCTTTGAATATGTTTATTTAGATTCAGGCTGGTATGAGGTCAGATTGGTCGATGGGTCAACCGGATTTATATCGGGAGAGTTTATAGTAAAGGAGGAAACAGATAAATAATGCCTAAGGTCGTACTTACCTATAGCAGTTTAACAATTGCCTCTTTGGTGGCGATAGCGGGATTTATAACCGCCACAAGCTATGCCCAGCTGGCTGCCGCCTCTCTTCTTTATCCATTGCTTGTCTTTTTCGCATATAAAGTTCTTCCGCTCAAAGCCAAACGGCCCGCCTTAGAAAGGCCGGTTGTAGAAAAGAAGACACTAATTAGTTCGGATGCAAAAACCCAAGAAGAAAAAAGAAACCATGTGGGGATTTATGATATCGAAAAACGGGCATTTTTAAAACTTATAGGAGCCACCGGGCTTTCGTTCTTCCTGATATCGATTTTCGGTAGAAGATTCGAGGCTTTGCTTTTTGGCCAGAACGCAGCACCTCCTGCTCCAATCGTAAGTCCACCTGGAGGTCAAACTAATATTGCCACAGCTTCGCCTACAGATGGATACAAGATCTCAGAAATTGATAATGGCTTAGTCGGATATTACGGATTTACCACTAAAGATGGCGGTTGGCTTATTATGAAAGAAGACACGAACTCAGGATCTTTTCGCTACGCAAAGGGAGCATCAAACTTTTCTTTCAACTGGAACAACCGCGCAAACCTCAAATACGATTACTTCCACAACCTCTCCTTTTAAACTTGGCCCCGTTAGAAGTTTGAAAAAAATAATTTTGACTAGAACCCAAAGCTTGTTTTATTTACAGGCTGGTTGTAATTATAAACTTTAAATAGCTATGACTGAAATTATTTTTTACTTCGCCGTTACGAAATACACTTCTAACGGGGTTGAAAAAAGGTTCGCGCGTAGTATATAATCTGCACATTGATTTGGTTCGAAGACTTGAAAAAAACATCATTATAAGGCAAAATATTTGATGAATTGCGATACATATTGTTTATTTGATATATGGTTTGATATAGATATGTTGTCTGTAATTATTCCCTCTTCGAAAAGGGAATTGTTTCAAAAAGCCATTGATGATATATGATAATATGTCAAATATAAAACTAAGTGTAGTTATTCCTAGTTACAAAGACCCCTGGCTTATCAATACAATCAATTCTTTACTGAAACATTCTGAACTCGGCGATCAGCTGGAAGTAATTGCTGTT
>Ga0155158_107_pt1 | contig 10054 bp, 11 predicted proteins | sample RifCSPhighO2_01_FD_106126 | JGI IMG/M metagenome (GOLD analysis project Ga0155158, IMG submission 106126) | Candidatus Levybacteria bacterium RIFCSPHIGHO2_01_FULL_40_15b | reverse complement strand
TCCTGTTCTTTCTTCAACCGCTTCAGCAATTTTTTCATAACCTCTGATTGAATGTCTGATACCTACTGGCCAATCCTTAGAACTTAAATGAAAGCGGCGAGAATCCTTCTGAGTGCTTAAATTAAATCCTTCTATGTTGTTCGGCCCATCATAAATTGAATATCCGACAAAATCAGCACTATCTCCAATATCTTTAGCCTTCTTCCTAGTGTGAGTGAACCCTGCGTGATCCCCTGTAGCTTCTCTCATTTGTCCTTGTTGGCCCCTAATGAAAACTTTTGATTCTGGATGCATAGTTTTATTTTTGATTATAACATAAGGTGTCAAAAGACGCATTGTTTTGAGACCAACGTGGGCGGGCGATGGTTCTGGGCTCGAACCTCCACACGCTGTTTAATGATAGTAATGACGAGGCTAAATTGCTAGCGTTGCAGTTGGAGGTATTAAATAACATCTCAACGTTGTATAATTTCGACCTATGACTTGCGAAAATAGTCCAGAGAAAAGACTAGTTGCTGACGTTTTAGTAAAGGTATCGGGCGACTTAGTTGAATCAGAGCAATTTTATGATTGGCTGTCTTCGTTAAATACACCTCAGACCAGATTATTTATTCTTTGCGGAGGCGGTTCAGCAATAACTGAAAAACTTAACGGACAAGGAATTGGTTTTCGTTTCACGGAAGCAGGGAGAGAAATAGAATCAGAAGAAGGTAGAATTTTAGCACAGCAGGTTTTAGAGGATCAGAAAAGGTTGGTTGAGGAAAGGTTGCAGAAAAAAGGAATAGAAGCTACTGTTTTTATACCTACAATGGCTATAAACAGTAGGGCCTTTCATATTAACGGAGACCTTTTGGTCGAAGCATTACATCCAAGTTTTGACAAAATATACGTAGTTACTTTGCAGCAGCGAACAAAAACATTTCCTGAAAAATTTAATAAAATAGAGGTAGTTAAGTTAGGGAATAATTAGTCCCAAATTGAACCTGAGCGGGAAAGAAGTGGGCTATAACAATTGCATTTATGGTGAACTAAATTTGGAATCAGGTTCAGTAGAACCAGTTTCCAAGGGTCGTTGTTTCATAGTGAACTAAATTTGAACCAGACTAACTAAATACATAAAAAAGACAGGGGTCGGACTTATTTTGAAGTTACAGTTCCGTTGCCGGTAAACGGCTTAGCTTCGTGCGCGGGTGAAAGGAATCGAACCTTCAACCACCTCCTTAGAAGGGAGGTGCTCTGTCCGTTGAGCTACACCCGCTTATTTAGCCTCAATTATTTTACAACACATCGAGTTTAAAGTAAAATTATCGTATGTTTCCGATTTCGGATTCGCATAAATCCAATAAAATCCCATTTGTAACCCTCGCAATAATTGCGGCAAATATTTTTGTTTTTTACAAACAGCTAACCCTGCCTGACGGAGACACTTTTACTTTAAAATACTCACTAATTCCTTCCAGTATCGATTTGCTCAGACCGGAAACTTTGACAACATTCGTAACCTCGATATTTTTACACGGCGGGTTTTTCCATATCGCGTCAAATATGTGGTTCTTGTGGATTTTTGGCGATAACGTTGAAGCCCACCTTGGAAAAATCAAATATGCCCTACTTTATCTTGCGGCAGGAATAATCGGAAATCTTGCGCAATTCATTCTTACCCCCGCATCCAATATCCCCATGCTGGGCGCATCAGGAGCAATTTCAGGGGTTCTTGGTTCATACTTTATTCTTTTTCCGTCATCAAATATAAGAACATTTTTATTCATGTTTTTCTTTGTTACCGTCACAGAAATACCTGCCGTCATATACATCTTTTATTGGTTTATTATCCAGCTCTTCTCAGGGATTGCTTCGCTTCCAATATCTTTTGCCACAGGCGGAATTGCTTTTTGGGCGCACGTCGGGGGATTTTTCACTGGACTTATTCTCACAAGAAGATTTCGCCAAACCGTGAGGAGTAACATTATTGAGGGGGAAATCGTAGGATAGTGGGTAGCTTATCCCATGATGTCAGAAATTATTTAAATAGTTCCTTTTTGTTGATTCCCGCTTGCTTAAGAATTGATGATAATGTTCCAGGTTTTAAATTTTTATTATGGACAGGAAGTGTGACTCTTTTTGTATTATCTGAACTATGGTGAAGAATCATGTGGCTTCCACTCTGTCTGCTAATGTAAAAGCCTTTGCTCTTGAGAAATTTGAGTATATTCCTGGGCGTTGTGGAAGGCATAGCCTTAATTTAGTGGATTAGAAACGGATACTTGTCCAACGAATATATTTGAATTTCCTATTGGAATTTCTTCTCCATCTGCTTTTAAATCTTTTAAATATAACTTAATTGCATCTGCAATATTTGTTTTTGCATCCTCGAATGTGTCACCCTCACTAATACATCCGGGCAAAGACGGAACGGTAACCGTATATCCACCAACTTCCTGTTCTTCGAACACAACATCATATTTTAATACTGTTTGTTTCATGGATAAATTATATCACAACTTGCAAAGGTTGGTATTTTTCAAATCCGCGTTTGCGACTTTATGAAATTTATATCGTAGACTATTTACCGTTAAGAATAATCGGTTCGCTTCCAATTGTTACAATGTTGTTTTCATCAACTACTATTGCACTGTCATCTCTCAATCCATATACTACCCCAGAGTGTTGCTCTACTGCGTCAATCAGAGTTTCTTTACGATTTGGAAAATTTGGTGAATCGAGGTGAGGCATGATTGCTATATCCACCAGCTCTGAATACTTATCAACTCCATAGGTATTTCGTTCATTGTATATTTTTATATACGCCTCTTCCGACAATCGCTTTCCCAAAACCATAGAACCTGCACTACTTCCTACATAAACTTTTGTTTTAAGAAGCTCTGGTAAGATTTTTGATAACCCAGACTTATTAAAAACACTCATAAGATAGTCTGTGTGACCACCAAGAACAAAAATTACATCACTTTCCTCTATTCTTTCTCTAATGTCTTGAATGTTTAAGGCCAGTAAATTAACTAACTCCAAATTTCCACCAAAATTATCCTTCACTTTATTGAGGTTATTAAGAACCCAATGAAGATTATTGTTTTCAACAGCGTAGGCTTCGTTGATAACCGCTACGCTGATTGAATCTTTTGGCTTTCCAACTAGCTCCGCGCACTTGTCGATAATTTCTTTTGTACTAAAACCTTCTGAACAAAGAATAAGTTTCATTCAAAATCTATTATACCAAAGGTTCGAATCCATTCGTGGGTAGAAATAATTTGATACATTTACCCGAGGCTAAATATTTGTGGGTGGAAGACGGGTGCTGCCCCCGCGACCTCCTGCTCCACAAGCAGGCGCTCTACTGTTGAGCTACAACCACCACAACCTTTATTATACTAAACTCGAGGCTATTTTTCTATTCGAATAACTATTGGCCGAATTGCCCACTGCGGAATTTGATAAAGGAACAAGTTTTCTGATACACCTCAAGAGGATAAATCGGCTCAAGCTGCAGTGATTTCTTGCCAGTAGGCGCTAGTTCTTCAAGTATTATTCCAGTTCCAGTACCGGGTTCAGATGTTGGTGTAGCGGTAGAAGTTGTTGTTGCGGCTTCTCTTACGCCAAAAAGATTATTGAGAAACTCAATCATGCGGTCAATAAATGACTTGGGCTGTGCTGGTATACTCGTTCCGAACACTGTTTTTCTTGTCGGTGAATAATTTATAGCTTGAAGTTTGGGTTGGCAGTTTATTTGACTCCAGATTCTATACGTCGCCCCGGTTTTTAGCTGTGGTAATGTAAATGTCCACTTTGATTGATACCTTACCTTTTCAGGAGTTGATGATACCACCATCGAACCAATTGGTCCGGATCTTCCTATAATGCGCGCTATCGTTTCAGCGCCTTCTGCTAAGAAGAAAGATTGATTCCTTACTATAGCTTTTGAAGTATCCGCACCCTCAACTTTTCCGTATGAGGTAATGGTTGTCGATTGTCCTGAAAAAAGAGCTGTATATTCTATGCCGTCGCACTTACAAGCTGCAGGATTAAACGAGGGTGTTGGGGTAAGTGTCGGGGATGGCGGATTGGTAGGCACTGGTGTATTAGAAGGCGATAGAGGCGGGATCTTTGTCAGCGTGGGTGGCTTGGTAGGCACTGGTGTATTAGAAGGCGATAGAGGCGGGATCTTTGTTGTAGGCGCGATCTTTGTCCGCGTTGGGCTGGCAGTTGAAGGCGGGATCTTTGTTGTAGGCGCGATCTTTGTCCGCGTTGGGCTGGCAGTTGGAGGCGGGATCTTTGTCGGCGTTGGGGTTGGCGCGCTAGTTGGTGTTGGAGTAGGCGTAGGGGTACGCGTTGGTATGGATGTAGGAATTCGTGTGGGTGTAGGCGAAGGAGTTGATGTGGGTGTAGGCGAACGAGTAGGGGTTGGGGTATTTGTGGGAGGTAGAGCTATAGGCGTTAGCTTAATTACTCCTCCCCAGCCATATGACCCGTCATTTACAAGATAAGTACTCCTATTTTGGCCTGTAAGCCATGGATTATCAACATGCAGGGTAGCCCTTGCGTAGCCGGAGGCAGTTACGCTTATGTCCCAAGCACTTATCGTGCAACAGACATTGTCGAGCAAATAAGCTCCGCGGGATATTGAGCTAAAATAGGCGGTATACGTTCCAGTTTTTTTGCCATTAGGGTAATTGCAGTACAGAAATGCGTAGTCATGAAAAAGGGTAATTTGAACCGTGGCGTTGGTAATTCTATTTCCGGCCTGGTCTTCGACATGAACAGCTATACCGGATAAATTGGGATCCATAGCAAAAACAGGCTCGTTTCTGAATAAAAACAAAAACAGAATAGCTAAGGCAATCAGCAATATTTTTCTAAACCCGAAGTAGGTTAATATTTTCATTTTATGCTTAAAATTAGAACGGTAAATTCTCCTCCAGAAGAATTTTTACTATTTCCGCACTATCCTGGCTTTCATTGGTTCCAGACACTATGTTGTAGAGCTGGCAACCACCCAGAGAACAATTTACTTCACTTACTGATGGAATCTTTTGGGAATAGATAAAATTGTAGGTTGGCGTATCCGGCGAAACTATAAACTCCCGAAAGACTTTTTTAGTGTCATCCCATCCGGAATACTGCATGCCATAGTTGTTTTCAAATCCGGAGAATGTCGGCTCTCTTGATATATCAAAAGTGGAATAGACATCATATAGTTTTTGAATTTCTTTATTTTGTAGCCTTGTCTTTAGTAAATTGAGATATTGCATTGCAATGGGTCTTCTCTCTCCTGCTACTTGTTCATTGAGCGTTGGAGTAAATATGTCCCACCTGATAGATATAACCTCCCCATATCTTGCGGGCTGGACAAAATACAGTATCTTTTCTCTTAGCAATTGCCATCTTACGACTTCTGTCCAGTCTTCTTGTGACCATCCATATGCGTTGAGAGTCGCATTTATTTTATCTTGTCCGCTTTCTTTTATCAGCTTTTGTTTTCTAATCTCGATCTCACTTTCCGAAACAGATATGTTATTTTTAGTTGCATAGTCAAGTATTTTTTTTCTTTTTTCAACAAGATTTTTTTCTTCAGTTGCTGATATATCTGCGCGTTTAAAACCTTCAAGTCTTCTGTTTTGTTCATCCAGTTGATTAGTAGATGGTGTAAATATGAAATATGCAGCTGTCGCGATAGCCCCTATTCCGATGGCAAGCGCTATGAGAATGAGCACTTTCTTTTTCGGTTTTCCCATTGTTGGCGTGGATTGTGGGGAGTGGTTTGGCGCGCTCGCCATTTCTTTTGGCAGGTCATTCACGTTCATTTCTGTATTTGTTGACAATTGATTGTCTACCATATGAGCAATAGGCCTCCAAGTAACAATAGAACTGTTGTTCCTATTCCCAGAGCTAAAGTGGTATCAAAAGTTCCCGGAGGTGCGATTGTCGGAACAGGAGTTGCCGTTGGAATTAGCGTTGGAATAGGTATAGTAGTTGGTATTGGCGTAGATGTTGGTTTGGGCGGCGTCGGTGTTGGAGTAGAAACTAATGCGTCGACCGCGCAAAGGAGCGAATGAGATCCTGCCGCGCCTGCTTCCCCGCATAAGTTAATTGCAGATACCTCACATTTATAGGTTTTATTTTGAACAATGGGAAATTCTACTTTTGTTACTGCCGCTTCAACCTGTTCATCTCTTACAACCTCACCTGATTCAACCTGAGTAATTTTAAGCTGATATTTTGTGGCTCCGGCAACGCTACTCCATGAGCATGAGGCTTGAGTGAAATTACAGATATCTCCAACACAGTTGGGAAATTCTATCAATACATTCTGTACCTGAGAAGGAATTGGACAAGGCTGCGGAACTTGAGCTGGGGTTGGTTCTTTGGCTGCTCGGGATCTGACATCTTGTTGGCCCTGAAGCAAGTACAAAGTTAGAGCTATAACGCCAATTAAAGCGATCAATACCGCTCCTAAAACCAACGCGGTTTTCTTATTCATTACCTATTCCATAATAGAACAATAAAAAGCAAAAGGTCAAGAGCGCCTGTTTTAAATCCTAAATTCTAATATCTAAATTCTAAATAAATTATTAATTCGTAAAGCGTTATTCGGTTACGAAGCCCGTTTCGTTATGCGTTATTCGTGTTTCGTATTTTCTGACGATTAACGTTACCGATTTACGATACGGGCAGCGTCACCGTAACCGACAAACGGATACTTGTTAATTATTTAGGATTTAGTGCTTAGAATTTGACCATCTTTGATGGTTTTTGTTCGGTTTTTATTCTCTTTATTTTCAGGTATTTTTCGTATAAACTAGCATTAGTGAGGTGAGAAGATAGATGTGTGAAGCTAGATAAAGAGGTGAGATGTGAGATTTAAATTTTGTCACATTTCCCACTTCATAAATCCAGCTTCTAACCTCAAACTTCCCACTTCTAATTTTATGCGCAGCATACTGCACGTTGATTTTGATTCTTTTTTTGCCTCTTGCGAACAACACTTTAATCCAAATTTGCGGGGTAAACCAATCGGAATAACTGCCGAAAACGGAAGGAATTGTGTTATTGCAGCAAGTCGCGAAGCAAAAAAGAGAGGCGTTAAGAGTCCTAATACCACATGGGCCGCCGCAAGAATTTGTCCGGAGATAGTTTTTATAAAAGCGGATTTTGAGAGATATCTTGAAATAACAAAGAAATTATTGCAAATCGCAAATCGCTATTCGCCCGTCATCGAATTATTTTCTCTTGACGAAGTGTTTGTAGATTTAACATGTGTTCGAAATTTATACCCCTCTACCCTGTTCGTTGTCGAGGATTTTAAAAGACAACTTCGAAACGAAATCGGTCTGATTATCACTGTTTCAATGGGGGCTTCGTATAACAAGTTGCTTGCAAAACTTGCAACCGGCCTTAACAAACCGGATGGGTTTGCGATAATTGACAAATCGAATAAAGAAAAAATTTTAGCTCAGATTGAATTAACAGATATTATGGGAATTGGCGAGCGATACAAAAGAAGATTAAATCTACTTGGAGTATTTAGTTTTCGTGATTTACAAAATTATCCAATGCATTTATTAAAAGCCGAATTTGGAAATGTTGCTTCGCAACGCCTTAAGGCTTTATCTTTTGGGATAGATGACTCGCCAGTTGTTTCTTATACCGAAGAAACTGAAACCCGCCAAGGGCGAGGCTCGCCTTCGGCGGCGAAGTCTGTTGGCCGAAATTATTGCTTACCCCATAACGAATATGATAAAGAAAAAATTCTCAAAACTATTTATGAATTATGTGAAGAGATTGCGATAAAACTTCGCCGTCTCAAAATGAAAGGGAGAACTGTTGGTTTGTATCTGCACGGAAACGAACAGATGGGCGCACGAAAAACAATTTCTCGATATACAAGTTCGGGAAGAGAAATATTTGAGATCTGTTCATGCTTTTTCAAAAAATGGTCCGCCTCGGATCGACCGAGTCGAGACGGGAATCTTGACTATGTCCGCCAAGTAAGCGTTTATGTTTCGAATTTAAAAGATGAACAGTATACTACTCCGTCATTGTTCGAAAATCCTAAAAATGAGACAATTGCAAGACTTGTAGACCAAATCAATGACCGTTTTGGCCACCACGCAATTCGCAACGGCTATTTAGTGGATGCCCCCAAACTCCACACAAAACCTAATGGCTACCTCGCCGACCGCTGGCAACGAAAAGAAATTGGGTTGCTGTGAGCGACGAGCTCGTTAGTTTGAGCCCTCTTCAGGATTATTTTAGCAGAATTTATGAGGTTTTCAGCAGTTCGTTAACAGAAGATCATTACAAAAGATTGTCATCTCTGAAAATACTTGCATAACAAGATTTACTAGTATATAGTCTGTGTATTATGCCAGAGGAAGCAAAAAAAGAAAGCGTTAGAAATAAATCTAAATTTTATATTTTAGGAATCTTGGGGATACTTTTATTCGCTGGTGGTGCAATAGTATCAGGTTTTGTAATTAAAGAACAACCTCAAATCTTTGGTCTCTCCGCCCAGTCAGAGGTAACAAGTCTAATCTCCAAAGTTGGAAAACATATGATACTTCCTTCAAATGAACTACCAACTGCTACAACCATTAATGACGCAACCAAGCTGAAAGGTCAATCTTTTTTCAGAAACGCAAAAAACAATGACAAACTTTTAGTCTATCCAAATACAAAGTGGGCGGTTCTATATAGGCCTTCTGAAGATATGATAATCGAAGTTGGTGCATTTAACGCTAATCAACAGTTAACAGCTACTCCATCCATTAGTCCATCACCTACGGCTAGTCCAAGCCCTACTCTTTCAATCTCACCCACTACTTAACCATTTTTGTCTCCAACACAGCAATGAAGTTGCCCCGACTCAAATACTATAAGATGTGTGAGCGACCAGGGGCTCGAACCCTGAACCTGAGGCTTAAGAGGCCTCTGCTCTACCAATTGAGCTAGCCGCCCTTGGCGCCTTCGAGAGGAATCGAACCTCCATCACTGGTTCCGAAGACCAGCACTCTATCCGTTGAGCTACGAAGGCATTCTCACGCAGATAATTTTAACAGATACGGCTTTATAAATCGAGCGTATGCTGATATAATTGCGACACCCTCACCCTGTCCTTCGACAAGAGAAGGACATCCCTCTCCCTTAAGGGCGAGGGAATAGAAAGGTAGGATTTAAATAATATGGATTTTTCTATTGTGATCCCCGTATTTAATGAGCAGGAGAGTCTTCGTGAACTGATGGTGAATATTAAGAAGGCTTTTTCGAATGTCAAAAAAACCTACGAGGTTATCTTTGTTGATGACGGATCAACAGATAAATCACTAGACATCTTAAAAAGAATTGCGTCTGAAAATAAGAATATACGAGTTTTATCTTTCCGTAAGAATTCAGGTAAGTCGCTAGTGCTGACTTTAGGCTTTCAGATGGCAAGTGGTAAGTATATAGCGACACTTGATGCAGATCTTCAAGATGACCCCTCAAACATTATGCCGCTTTTTCAAAAGTTAAACCGCGGGAAATACGATCTTGTTACAGGATGGAGAAAAAACAGAAAAGATAATATTTTAAAAATTCTATCTTCCAGGATTTTTAATAGAGTTGCTGTGCCTGCATTATTTGGTATAAAACTTAACGACTTAAATAGCGGATTGAAAGTATACAAATCAGAAGTAGTAAAGTCATTAAGAATATACGGCGGAATGCATAGATTCATACCTGTTATTGCAGCGGAGATGGGTTTTTCAGTGACAGAAAAAGAGGTACTGCACCATCGTAGAAAATACGGTGAGTCCAAGTATAAATCTTCAAAGATATTAACAGACATTCCTGATCTTCTTACAATTTATTTCATAATGAAATACAATAGGAGGCCTCTTCATTTTTTCGGCAAAATTGGTGGCATAGTTTTTGGTATTGGCCTAATGATTCTTGTCTATCTTTCTTATCTTCGGCTATTTTTTGATCAAAAAATTGGTGATAGGCCATTACTTCTTCTTGGTATACTATTGGTAATAGCAGGAATTCAGACTTTATTTACAGG
>Ga0155158_113_pt1 | contig 11290 bp, 13 predicted proteins | sample RifCSPhighO2_01_FD_106126 | JGI IMG/M metagenome (GOLD analysis project Ga0155158, IMG submission 106126) | Candidatus Levybacteria bacterium RIFCSPHIGHO2_01_FULL_40_15b | reverse complement strand
TCCGGTTCCTCCCCCAAAAAAGAGCTGAAATAGAACTATAAGCAATATTATAATTACTACGATCCATACCCATGGGAAAGGTTTTGTGACGATCTGTCCAACAGTTTTGAGCGCGACGTTAACAGTCCTTAATGAGCTGCCGGCTCTTTTAATTGAGGCCAAAGCTTGCCGGGAATCATTGATGTAATCAACTACTCCTTTTCTTCTTTCTCCTTGTTGATTCTGATTATCCATTTGGCGTTACAGGACTCTCTACGGTAGATGTTTGCGGAGGGGCAGGATTTTGCGAAGCAGAAGGTGGCGCTGATACCACGGTAATACCTTGATCGGCCGAAGTAGAGGTCTGTGGCGTAGAAGGAGATTGAATAGGAGCGGGGGCGGACTGAGCGCCAGCGAGGGAGATATCGCTGCGAGCGTCAGCGGAGACAGCGGTGGGAGCCGCAGGCTGTATGTCCTCTTCTTCACGAGCGAGAATATCTTGAGGCTTCGAGGTTATAAGATCATACTCGTATTGAGATGCTACAAATTGCGCAGTAACATGATTTTGTCCTGCAAAAAGAAGACCTTCCCCAACTTGGGCTGTTACCAAAAATTGCTTTTCTCCTTCTGATAAAAATAGTGTTTTTGCTAACGTTTCAACTTCAGAAGTATTCTGCTTTAAAAGAATCTGGACTGATGAGTTTGACAGAATAGACTTTCCGTAATCGCTTGAAAGGAAGTCCTCGATGTCTTGCGTAAGCGTTGTTACACCGAGGAAATATTTTCTCGCGCGCTTGGCAATTCCTTGTAAAAATGACGCAGAGTCAGGGTGTTTCATTAAATACCATGCCTCATCAACAACTAAAATTCTTTTTTTAAGTTTGGTCCTGACTCTATTCCAAATAAAGTCCAAAACTACGTGCATTGCAATTGGGCGCAATACATCCTCCAACTGTTTAAGAGAAAAGACAGTCAGCTGGTTTTTAATATCATAATTTGTCTGCTGATTAAAAAGTCCGGAGAAGCCTCCTTTTACATATTTCTCAAGTCTAAAGGAAAGATCTTTTGCCTCCGGTTCCTCCATGTTAAGGAGGGTTTTGTATAGATCTTCAAGAATAGGTGGCTCATTTTTATAAGTCGCAGGATCTGGCGTTATTCCTTTTTGTTTGAAGCAAAGAACAATTGCTCGATCCAAAATTGCTTCTTGAGTTGGCGACATGTCCCCAAGCATGGTTTTGAGTAAACCGTGCAAAGACAATATTTTTATCCCAAGTTGCGCGTCAGTCATGTCCTCCTCGAGAAGCGCGAATGGATTTATTTTTACCTCGGAACTTTTTGAGAAGTTTATATATTCCCCATCCAGCGCATGACATAAAATTCTGTACTCGTCTTCAGGATCTATTATCAAAATTTCCGCGTCGAACATCATTTGCCGCAAAACCTCAAGTTTCACCAAGAATGATTTTCCGGAACCTGATTTTCCAAAGACCACTTCATTTGCGTTTTCAAAAGAAAATCGGTCAATAATCGCAAGAGAATTATTTATAGTATTCACTCCATAAAGAATTCCGTTTGGATGAGAAATCTCATAAGACGTAAACGGAAAAGTTGAGGCCAAAGATGTCGTGTCCATGTTGCGGGTTATAAAAAGCTTGTCAACGCCGGCCGGAAGCGTAGTTCTAAATCCGTCTTCCATTTGAAGAGTTGCGGGTTTTACAACTAAAAGATTTGAGGCAAGAAGCGATTGAATTTCTTTGGTTTTTGTATCTAATTCGGCAACAGAGTCGGCTGCAAGAGTTATATAAAGGCCAAATTGGAAAAAGCGCTCAAGACCGCGAGCCAACTCTTCTCTTAATGCCATCGCATCTTCAAGGGCTGCCTGAATTTTGGGATCCGATTCAAGGCCTTGTTCTATATCCGACTGAAGAGTTGCCTCCATCTCAGAGATTTTTCTTCTGAGATTCCCCAAAACGTCTTTACTCTCCACGGGATATATAAACATTGACATGTTCATAGTCTCTTTATAATCAATAAGAATTGAGAGCCAGTTTGGAGAAACTTGACGGGGATAATCCACGACAAAAAATGTTCTGAAGAATTTATCTCCTACGCGAATGTTTTTAAAATCAACTTCAACGGATGGGGGAGATATAAGATCTACAACAGAAACGGATCCAGTCTTCAAAGCATTATATGCTTGAGAAAGAACGTGTTTTTGGGCAGGCACTTTTTGAATAGGTGCTTTTTCTGTCTTCGAATGGGGAAGCATGGGAGCAGCTCCTGCCTGAAATCCGGTAGGCGGAATTGCCCCTGGATCAGCCCCCGGACTAGGTTGATGGGCCCATGGTGTCTCTGTTTTTTTATTTACTTGATCAAACATATTGTAATCTCAAAACTTAAAACTCAAAACTCAAATCTACAACTTTAGATATCAAAACTTTTTAGATTTGAGATGTAGCTTTGACATTTGAATTTTGACATTTGAGATTTTCATAGGATTACGTTTTTAATATCGCTCGAATCAAAATCAAGCGTTATAAATTCTTGATTGAATAGTTCATAATAAAGCTTTATTAATTCATTTGTTGTAAGGGGTCGGGCAATAAGTCCCATTCTTTCAACTTGCGTTGCAATGTTATTTCTTTTTGAAAGAAGCGCTGACTTCACTCTCTCGCTTAATAGTAAATTTTTTTTATCCGGTCTTTGGGTTTTTACTGTTGTTGCTACTCCCAGTTCAAGCTGGGAAAAAGGAATTACAATGTAGATCTTTTTGTCTAAAAGTCCTTCACCTTTAATAATATCTTTTATAAAGTCTCTATACAGGGTTAATTGTTCGCGGACTTTTTGGTTTTGAATGTTTGATATTTTCTCCTCAATCAGTTTTATATAATTGCCAAGATCTACTCTTCGCGAAATAATTAAAATTTGAATTGCACTGGCAAGAGAATTTAAAAGAGCCATATAGCCATAAATTCTTGCGTTTTGTTCGTCTTGTGAGAGAAGGAAGAAATTAACTGACGAAACTTCCATTATCATGCAGGCATTCCCGCCTTTTAAAAAGACAATATCGTCTGAGACATCAACAATCTCAGTAAAGTCTTGAGTACTTGAATGAATTTTAGATTTAGCCATAATTTATCCTAGACGATAGAAGATAGAACGTGGAAGGTAGTATTTTGATGATAGATGATAGGAGTTAGATTTTCTATTTTCTATCTTCCATTTTCTACCACTATCTTCAATCTTCTACAATCTACCGTCAGACTGTCGTGATTTGTCCTCCCCCAAATAGTTCCCTGCGTAGTTTCTCCCGAGCATCAACTGATGTAATCTCAAGCGGATTGAATATCTCCCCGTTCATAGTAATTTCTTTCAATTCAAATTCGTGATTTTTCCCGGAGTCTTCAAAATAGACTTTATATGTGCCGTTTTGAAGCGGAGTAGCGGATGCAAATTGTCCAAGTGCGTTAGTTTTAAAGGTGCGGACAGGAATGCCGTTTGAATCAACTACCTCTACTAAAATATTAGGTAAGGTTTTGCCGCGCGGATCACGAATGATTCCAAGAACTATATTTGGGACATCCGGCAGGGTTGGGAAGCCTGCGGTAAGCGATGAGGATGCCGCGACAGGTTTTTCGCTTGGCGGTGCTTCTTTTGCGGAAGGCGCCGGTTCCTCACGAACAGTCTTAGTTGGCGGCGCAATTATTGGATCCTGTTTATCTTCAAAAAAAGATCTGACATTTGCAAGATGTTGTAATTCTCCTTCGTCCGGGCGGAAAGGCGAATTGCGAAGGCGGCTTAACAGTATTGCTTTTTTCTCATCTTGCGCGCTTGCAACTTTTGCCCCGAGAGGAGAGGGTGCCGCCTGCTTTTGGGGAGTTGCATAAAAAATCTGAAATGACGCAAGATTTGCGCCTCTTTTTCTGTAAATGTATCGATTTTCAGAGGGAATTGCTTTTGCAAAGTTAAAGAGCATAACGTCCATTGGGCGTCCTTCTATTGGTACAAAAGCAAGAGAGATTCCAAGGAGAGCAAAAACTACCATCATAGGAATTTTTAAAAGTATGTTTACCGGTAAAATAAAAGCGACAGTAGTTAAAATTCCAAAACCGAGCAAATATAGAAATTGTTTTACAGTAACGCTTCCGATGAGTTTAAATTTGAATCCCGTGACGTCCTGGGGGATTGGATGATTTTCCATAAATTACGATTTCCACGGATTTTTAGCTCCTGCCTGCCGGCAAGGCAGGGATTTTCGCCGATCCGTGGCAATCTGCCATTAATCCGCGAGAATCCTATAGCTGATAGATCAAAATGACCAATAGGTCGATCTATTAGTTATTAAGACTCTTCCGTATTAACAGGTTACTATGTGAAAAATTTGATTGCAAGACAATCAAAATATGTCAGAATAGAGGCAAATTGAAGCTTTCTCGTGAAAACAGATGCTTATTGTAGATCTTGTATTCCTGTGATTCGAGTTTTACCGAAAAATTTCATGCCAAGTAGTTTCCTATCCCCTGTTAGGAATAAGTCACATTCGGCTTCGATTGCGGAGTAAAGTTGTATGTTATCCTCCAAATCAGGAGTAGGACCAGTAAGCGCTTTATTTATGAGATCTTGAGTTAGATTTACCAGATTGAAGTCATTTATAAAAGAATTAGTTTCTGAGTCAGGAACTTTCAATTTATTTACATAGAACAAAATATGGCAAGACAAAACAGATACAAATCCTTGATGTCGATCTAGAATTTCTATGTCAACCTCAGGAGCCTTATTTGCAAGACCTATAAAGTAGTTTGCATCAACGAAGACCTTTGCCATGTTTTTTCATCATCGCTATCCTGTATCTTCTGTCTATCTCCTTAAGAGTTAAACTGGGAAAACCAAGCCTATCTATTTTTCCCTCAAGTTTTTTAGCGTTTATTGTTTTTATTCGGGTTTCATTATTAGGCATAACAACCCCTACGACTCTTGATCTGTGGATTAGGTCTACGGACCGACCCTCGTTTAGGGTATTTACTAAATCTTTCGATTTTGTTCTAAGTTGTGTTGTGGTTATAGTTTGCATATTTTAACTATACATTTAAATGTACACTTTGTCAAGCCCCTGTGCAGGACCTATACATAGAGAACGGTTTGTTCTCCTTTCTTGTAGAGATGCATCATAACATATTCATAGGGTGTTTTGTATCCTAAAGATCTATGAAATCTTTTAGTATTGTATTTGGTGTTGAAAAGCATGCAGTGTTCATTAATCATTTCAAGATCATCGAGTAAATCATATTGGTAATTAAAATATTCATACTCTGCTGTTTGGTGAAACCTTTCAACCCTACCATTTTGCTTAGGACAGTGAGGATCCGTAAAGAAATGTGGAATACCCCATGACTCAATCTCGCGGTGGAACTCAAGAAGGTATTCTGAACCATTGTCAGTATTAATAGCCTGTATCTCGAATTGGAAATATTGTCGAACCCTTCTAATGAAGTCTTTCCCGGATCTGGATGAGATAGATCGGTAACAGTAGATAAATCCGTAACGGCTTTTGCAATCAATTGCTGAGAATATGTAGAATTTCTTTCCTAGTACATAGAAGTATTTTGTATCTACCTGAACAAGAGAGCCTAGAGCCTTTTCTCGAAGCTCACGCGCAGCTTTTACCCTGGCAATTGCATGATTCCTGTGTTTTCGAACTTGTCTTTTGTGTTGGAGATTTTTTAACTCTGAATGACGATTTATGACCTTTTGAATTACGTTATGAGCAACAGATATATTCTCCCGTTTTAATTCCTCATGGATTTCCCATTTGCTCTTCTCAGGATCATCTTTTCGAATATCATAAATTCTTCTTAAGATATTAATAGGTGTTGTCATTTCCCGGATCCTATGAGGTTTTCTTGTTTTAGTATCAAACTCTAAAGTCTTAAGATTGTTCTTGTTAAATCTATTAAACCAGCGGTAGAAGAGAGACTTTGATATACCAAAATGACGGCAGGTTAATTCAGCATTTTTACCATGAGCGAAATACCAATCAATCCAATTCAGTCGTTTCGTTGCCTCCTTTGATAATGAAGAGTCACGAACCTGATTCCAAGGAACGATGTTGTAATGACGCATAATTGCGTCAGTATATAGATGTCCCAATTACTTCTCAACCGTTCCGTATGTATCGGGTCCTAGACAGCCCCGCCGTTGTTGAACGGTGGGGCGCAGACCCCTCTAAAATCGCTCCGTGAGCCGTGTACGAATAGTACTGAAAAGGCGAACGGCAAGATTAGTGGGGTCAAGAAGCCGAGGCTAAATCGTAAAGTCTACGATTGCAAGACAATCAAAATGGGCCAGAATAGAAGTATATTGAAGCTTTCTCGTGAAAACACAAGTTAACTTTTGTGTTGCAAAAAAAATATCATTGTGCTTCAATTTAATTATGACTCCCGATGAGGCTTATAAAAATAAAATTGGCGAAAGAGTAACAAGAATCGTTGCTGATACGCTTTCTCAGGGCGTAATTTCTGAGGATGACGCGAGAGAAATAGCTGAATATGTGCTTGACAATATTGATAAAGCACAAACGAGCGGGCAAGTTATGGACTTTCTTACAGAACTGACCGCTAAGTGGCCAATCTTTGATAGTCTTTTGACAATTGAGCTCGGGCAAGCTCATGAACAAGAAGAGAGTGCAGCAATAGAAGAAACAGAAAAATTGATCAAAAAAAATAAAATAGAGGAAGCCCTGAAAGTGGCAGAACAAGCCAATGATGAAGTTCTGAAAGGAGGTAAAAATACCTAACCCGACAATCCAAGAAGTAGCGCCCCAAGCCATCGTTAAAGAAGCAATTCCTCCAACTCCAACGGCAGGATCTTCTGCCGAAATGGCAAAGAAGATAAGAGAAGACCTAGAACAGGGCAACTGGAGGCAGGCAATGGAGTTTATTCGGCGACCAGCTGTTAAAGAAGGAGAGATGAAGCAAAAAATCGAGCAGATTGGCGTTGAGTATGATGCGGCAACAGGCAAGAAAGATAGAACAACAGAGGAGGAAGGCAGATATAATAGGGCAAAGAAAGGGGAGGAGCAAGCTAAGAAGCTACTAGAGGTAGGATATGATAAATTAACTAACACAGAGAAGAAAGTTCTTAGAGATAAGATTTTAGCCCAGGCAGCGCGCGATGCAGGCCTTAAAGCCCAGCTTGACGCTCTACCTACAGATGCAGACAGAAACGCTTTTGCAGAGAGATACCTTAGGGACCCTAAATATTTGGAAGAGGTGCAAAGATTGCTCGGTGAATCAGCCGAGGTAGAAATTGGAATAAGTTCAGAATCGATTGAAGAAGCAAGACAAAAAGCAGAAGAGAAAAACCTTGAGAAGACAGATAAACAAACTGACATAGAGGACGTAGACAGAAGGCTTACTCAAGTGGATGCTCAGCTGAAAGATTTTGAAAGGCCTGCTCCTGGCGCCGCAGGGATTGCCGGCGCAAAAGCGCAGGAAATGGACAGGATAAGGGCAAACTTAGCCACCATTAAAACTGAACTTGCAGATTATCAAAGGCAGGTGGAAGACGCAGACTTTAGGATAGCTCAACTCGCAGAAGAACGAAGAGCGGCTCTTGCGGGTAGGCCGGGAGCGCGAGCTGTCGGCGACATTGACGCAGAAACTACAACAGAAAGAACAAAATTACAGACGGCTCGTAATAATGTGAATACACGAGAAGCGGATTTACAAAAACTTCCTACTTTTGAGCTTGAGCAGCAGCAACTTGAAACAAGAAGACAAGAACTTGTAAAAGAGAAGAGAGAAAAAGAATTGGAAATGGGCAAGATTGACCTTGACTTAAACAGGAGAAAAGCAGAGCTTGAAGATCTTAAGACCTTAAGGGCAAGTCAGGAAGAAGACCTTGCATCTTCATTTGAGAATGTTACTACAAATGCTTTTGCAAATATGCTTGAGCAGCAATACAAAGATATAACGGATGAGTTCGGAAAAGAGATTGAAAGGAGGAAAGAGGAAGCAACCAGCAGCGATGAGAAAGCTATGTGGGATGCGCTTAAAGATAGATGGCTTGGGCCTGAAAGACGAAGAAGGTTTTTGGGTTTGGGAGAAGGGACTCCCTATAGGCCAATTAATAAACAAAAAGTTAATGAAGACTTTAGCAGCCTTTTAGATAAAGGGCCACAGGAGATTTTCAAAAAAACGTTGATCATGAGAACGAATCCCACAACAGGTACACTTTATACAGCGGCAGAAATAGATGCGCTTATTCAAAATAAGGATTTTGTGGACAAGATGCAGCCTGAGATGATAAAACAATTAATTGGGAGGAAGATATTAACAGGCGGAATAAGCAGGGAGGATATCCATATAATTACGAACGTCCAATGGGGGAAGGATATGATATCAGGCGCCATGGAAAAGAATGAAGAGTTTAGGAAAAACGTAGAGTCCGTGATCGGTGCAGGCGCACTAAGCAGAGCCGGTTTCTTTGAGAGATTTGCCCAAGAAGCAAGAAAGAATCCATGGTGGTTGCTGCTGCTGATTTTTGGAGTCGGAGCATTGGGGCTAAAAGCAGCTCAAATGACTACAGGACAAGAAGGAATAGCCACAACCTAATAGTTATTTTGGGGCGAGTTGCTCGAGTCCGGTTAAGTTAGACGTAGTGGGTTAGTGTTTGAACAAAAGGAAAGCCGACTTTCTTAACAAACCTATCGTCCGCTGTTATAAGTTTTATCTTCTTATTTTTTGCAATAACCGCGTAGAGCATATCATAAACTGAGGTTCCATGTTTTTTGGCAAGCTGCGTGCTTTCCAAAAGCAAATCGGGATTTATCGGTTCAGTAATAAATGAGGCATTTATAAGTATGGCTAAACCATTTCTGATGTCTCTACTTGATGTAAGAGTTTTGGTTGCTAGATAATTTGCGACCTCAATGAAAAGTAACTCCGGGACAATGATTTGTTCTTTCCCTGTAACGTGGTTATTGTAGAGGTTTTCTGCCTGACTTACATCTTCTTCGCTTCGATTAATTATTTTTACCGCGACGGAAGCATCAATGACAATCATTGTTCGTAGCGCATTTTTATAAGTCCCTCTGCGAAGTTAATTCCGGGATTCTCTTTTGCGATTTTTTTACTAATTTTTTGCTGCATGGCCAGCAATCTTTTAACTTTAGTATTGTTTGTTTTTTTCTCTTCAGATAATTTCTCGCGAATTACCGCGGCAACACTCCTGCGCTCGCGCGCAGCTTTAAGCTTGAGCTCCATATAGAGATCTTCGGGCAGTCTTAAATTTGTAGTTATCCAATTCATAGTACAATTGTACTATTGTACTAAAGTGCTGTCAAGTACACCCTCACCTGCCCCGCAAAGCAGGGCACCCTCTCCCATCGAGGGAGAGGGAAGAGTGGAGAGTTATTTACTTGGGGGCGAGTTGGGAGACGCCTGTGAATTCGGCGATTACGTTTAGGAAAAAGAAAGAGAGAAAGATAAAAATTAGACCTACGATTGCGTAGATTAAAGTTTTTCGCGCGCTTGAGATTTTTTCAGAGTCGCCTTCTGACATGACAAATTTATATCCTGCCCAAATTATCATAAATACTGCGACGATCCCCGCAACTACAACAAGAGCATTTATAACATTTTGGACAACAACAGGAATACACTCGAGAGTTGCAACATCATCCTTCACGCACCCTGAACTCTTCCAATCGGAAATGACGTCAAACATAGATATATTTTAGACAAGAACTTACGAAGAAAGCAATAAGAAAATTATCTAAACTGTTGAAGCGTTGGGATTCTGAGGCTTGTCAAACTTCCAAGTCCCAGAGCGGTTATAATAACGTTAACTATGACAAAAGTAAGAGCAATTATTATAAGGCCAATTACTGCCGAAATAATATGATTTCTGGCATCAGCCACTCTTTGTTTATCTCCTCCTGACGTAATCCATTGGATTGCCCCAATGACTATAAAGAGAAGCGCTGCGAGAAATGCAACAACAATGATAAAGGCAACCAAAAAGCTTATTATCGAACCAATGCTTGTGTCAGCGGGAATAACTGTGCTTCCAGGGGGCGTTTTTACTCCGGCATCAAGAACATCTGCAAAAACAGGGCTTGCAACTAGCGCATAAGAAATAAGACCGGCCGCGCTTGATAATATCTTCCTCATAAGTTTATTAGAGCATGTTTTAAAGAGGATGTCAAGCCCCGTTACATTTCTAGAAAAGGCCTTTATGCTTTCTAAACTGAGGTAGGCGAAGCCGACTTCGTCTCAGGCTATTAAGGTTTTGAATGCTGCGGTGGAAATGTAACGGGGCAAGCCCCCGCGACTAGTTTTTAATTGGTATAATTTCTTTATGGTTATTACTAACATCTGGGATGGGGCGAAAATATTTAAAAAACAGAATGAAGTTTTTTCTCAGCGGCTTTAACGGGGTCAAGGGTTTACTACTGTTTTAATGCCAAATGCAGACGCGACAACATTTACAATTACAAGAGCCAAAGACATAACAATTAGCCCCACTATAGCATAAATAATGGTTCTTCTTGCCTTATCCAATTTTTGTTTGTCGCCTGAGGATTGAAGCCATAAAAACCCTCCATAGACAAGATATCCTAATGAAAGGCCTATCCCGGAAATCATTGCCACCTGAAGAGCGACCGTGGCAAGATGGCCAATAGTGAACTCCGGACCGGTTGGGATGCCTTGGGGAGGCAGAATTTCAACCGGCGTCCCTCCTGTTCCTGGAATCTTGAGAGAAAAATATCGCATATAATTTAATCTGACGGTAGAGGATAGAGTATAGAAGATAGTGGTAGAGTATAGAAGATCGAAGATAGAAACTTTATCTACCCTCCATCATCTATCGTCAAAATACTATAATCTACCCTCCATCATCTATCGTCAAGGCACTCATCTGCCAAATCCTGGAATACGCAAAATATCAAAGCCTATTATTTCAAGAATAATAAAAGAGAGTATTATAAACAATAATCCAACGATGGCAGACGTTATGGTTTCTCGAGCTCCAGCGATTCTTTCCTTATCTCCTTGAGAAGTCATAAAGAGATATCCCGAGTAAATAATAAGTATTACCGCCCCAAACCCCGCGATTGCAAGAACAAACTGGAATACTTTTCCAACAAAGAGTTCAGGCTTGACTTCTATGTTCCCTATTGCCGTGTTTATTAAAAGACATTTGCCTAGCGGAACAAAAATAACAGGATTTTCGTCGTTACTACAAGGGAAAGAAAGACTTACGCCTTTTTTATTTAAACTTGCAAGCTCCTTAAGAAACGCTTTATATT
>Ga0155158_114_pt2 | contig 12203 bp, 16 predicted proteins | sample RifCSPhighO2_01_FD_106126 | JGI IMG/M metagenome (GOLD analysis project Ga0155158, IMG submission 106126) | Candidatus Levybacteria bacterium RIFCSPHIGHO2_01_FULL_40_15b | reverse complement strand
CAGACGAACTATCCGATGATTTTCTCGAAGCTGAACTTGTATTGTCTGCCACGCATGTTTACCCCCTAAACTTTAAGATTATTTCTATTTTAGCACTTTTGGCATAATTTCGCCAGCTTCTAAAATCGGCTCATTTAACTATTGCAACCCTCGAATTTCTGGTATAATTGCTATTATGAAAATCTTGACGTTATCGGATATTGACGAAAAGGCTCGTGGCAAAATTTATATTCAAGATTATTCCGCCAAACCTACAATTGAAGGCGTAAAAATTATTCCTGTTAAGAACTATATTTCTGAAGACGGAGATTTTTCGGAAATAATCCGAATGAAAAACGGCAAGGTAGCGGGGCTTGAAGATTTTGAAGTGGTTCAGCTTAACCGTTCAAAACTTCTTCCGGGAAGCATTAAGGGTTGGCATCTTCATTTTCAACAGGAAGATATTTTTTATTTACAGCCTTCCGATTTCCTTTTAGTTGGGCTCTGGGATTTGAGACGAAATTCAAAAACAAACGGCATTTCAATGAAGATAACTCTTGGAGCGGGACAATCCTCTCTTCTTTATGTCCCCCGAGGAGTCGCGCATGGAATGGCAAACGTATCGAATCAAGATATAGAACTTTTCTATTTTGTCAATCAACAATTTGACTTTAAAAATCCTGATGAACGAAGGCTTCCGTGGAACTCAGCAGGAGAGGACTTTTGGCAACCAAAGAAAGATTAACCTCTTTTTCCCTCCCCGCTATTTGGGCTTCTCATCATGAATCTTCTTCGATTAGCCTATTAAATAGGGCTTTGTCAACCCACCAAAATTGAGTACAATCAGTTCAATTGCTATAATGTGGGAGAAATGGTAAGTTCTAAAGAAGTAAATACAAAGAAAGATTCTTGGAGGACTAAAGGTTGGCCAATATGGGATGCGGCAAGAAAGGAGGCCGGAATTAATCCAAACGATGAAACAGCCAACATGTTTCCTAGTGAAGCAGTTGCATATAGACTTTTGCGAGATGCTAAGTTTGTTCCAAATCAAACTTTTTATGATACTGTCTTTGAAGGTAGAAAATTAAAAAAGCCCCTGTTAAGCCTTAATCAAGTTATTATAGGTTTGAGAAGAAAGCTTCAGGAAAGCATTGGCGCAACTGTAGTAAGCGTACGTAGTGAAGGAAACTCGGGCTATGCTTTGGCAGCTTTAGGCGAAAGACAGGAGACAATAGAGAGATATAGAAAAGAAGAAGCAGTTCGGCGCAGATCAACTGTTGATTCACGAACCGCAATTCGTGCTTCAAGAACTATAGCTAGTCAAATAGAGATACTATTAAGTCTTGGGAGAGAGGTAACAACTGATGATATTTTCGACGCTGTATTTGAAGGCAAAAAAACCCAAAACAATCTGACCAGAATAAGTCGTGCAATGTGGATTCTAGAAGAGAGGCTAAACAAAAAAGGTCAGACTATCGTTAGAGGGATTATAAACGGAAGAAGAACTTACGTTAGAATCCGGCTTGAAGATGTTGAGAAAGTAAAAGATGAACTAGCCAAAAAGGGAGCTACGTGTCGTACACCAAAAGCAAAGACCATTAAAACAGGCGAGACGATAGGGCGCGGTAGGCAAAGAGCAGAACCAGAAATTATTCTTGAAGAAGACGTTAGGGCCGACATTTCAGAGTCTGTAAGAATACGTAAAAAAAGGATGTCGCCTGAAGAAATACAAGCAGCTTGGCAAAGAATAGCATTGGACGCAACCGAAATGTTCTTGTCAGGGATGGCTATGTTAGGCATTTTGAATAATGAAGTAGGTCTTGAAAGAAATTTTGAAGTTATCCTTAGTGCTTCTCTACCAGAAGAGAGGCTCGCGATGTTGAGAAAATCAACTAAAATTAGTCTTCCTGATTTCATAAATGCTATAAGGAGAACCGTAGAAGATGCTTGGACACAACCTATTACACCTGAACAAGCCGAGGGCGCCCGTATGGATCGGAGATATGTTAGAATTTTAAGATATAGGGATATTTTAAAAAAGCAACGTGCAAGTATTGGGCTTGTATTAAGAGTTATATACGAACATTTTGGATTAGATATTCCTGCCGAATATGAAACAGCTATTTCGCCATATGAGAAAACCATACCCAAATTCAGGCATAAACGACCCTCTCACGGAAAAATTAAGCTTTAAACTGCAAGACAAAATAGGCATTTTCTGATATCATAAACCAATGGAGTTTCTAATTCCGCTTATTATTCTTATTTTAGATTAGCCTATTAAATCAGCCTTTGTCAAGAAGTAATTTTTATCTTTTGGCTTTTCTATGGGAGTCTTTTTTGAGAGTTGGATACACAATAATTGCTATTGCAAGCATAACAATAGCAAAAGCTAACATTCCTGTGCTATATAAAGTCCCCGCGATTTCTCCAATACTCATATTTACTCCTTACTTTTTAATAATAACACACCGATAATCGTGAACGCAATACCTGTTAGTAAAGCTAGAATTATCCTAATTGTCAAAACAATAATACCAACATTTGGATCTAATGTCGGAACTATTACAAAAATAAATTGTCCCTTTGCAAGGTCAAAAGAAAGATTCGATAATCCTTTAAGCTGGTCTCGGTTAAGCTCCTGAAATAACTTCACAGATTTATTTTAAATAATCAACAATCAATAATCTATAATCAATAACTTTCTTGTTTTTCCCCTCCGGGACTTTACGCTCTAGAATACTTTGAATAGGAGTACATAGAGGATTACCACGGCAACTATTTGACTTATCACTCCCCAGGGGAACGCAAGGTCGTGATTAAAGTTTTTTTGGAAGCGATAAGACCAGACAAACAGCGGAAAGCGTATGCGAAAAAAATAATAAGGAGCCATGAGCCAGTCTGGCAATTGAGCAACTATAATAATTAAAAAAACGTAGGCAAGGTTGGTCGCGGGTAAAAAGGCTAAAAGGAAAAATGACAGGGTGAAACCAAGAAGAACATCTCCGACCGCCTCAAGGACGAGTCTTTCTCGCGTTTTCTTTCTTCTCTCCGTCCCAACATCCCAATGAGGAAGAACATCCGCTGCAAAATGAGATAATAGCGCAAGTGGTACGGCAAGCGCTGGATTTGATATCTTTGCAGCAATAAGAGTCCCTACTAATGCATGCCCAGTCGCAGTCATAAAAAGTAATTATTACAAGTATACTCCGTTGTAATACCAAAATCCAACTATCAAATGACTTCCCACTTAAATCCTGAAATAATTTCACGACTTTATTTTATATAATCTATAATCTACAATCTATAATATACCCATGGAGTTTTTAATTCCGCTGGTTATTCTTGTCTTTTCCGCAATGCTTCATGAAGTTATGCATGGCGTTGTTGCAGATCGCTTAGGTGATCCTACTGCAAGAGTTATGGGAAGATTAACCCTTAATCCCATCCCTCATCTTGATCCAATTATGAGTGTACTTTTGCCGGCTCTTTTGGTTTTGTCAGGCTCACCAGTCATATTTGGCGCCGCAAAACCGGTTCCGGTTAATCCTATTCATTTTCGCGATCCCAAAAAGGACATGGCATTAACTGCTCTTTCGGGACCGTTAACGAATGTTTTTCTGGCAGTTCTAGCAGCACAGATTATAAAATTTATTCCCTCCGGGGCAGAGCCTCTCTGGGGCGGCGCCCTCTCATCTTTCTTATACCTCGTTGTGCTATACAATTTAATGCTTGCGATAATCAATTTAATCCCTATTCCTCCACTTGACGGATCCAAAGTTTTGGCGGCAATACTGCCAGACGATTTAGCAAGAACTTACCTATCAATTCAGCAATTTGGTATATTTATTTTGTTCTTTCTGCTGTTCTTTCCTATCGGCGGGTTTTCCTTAGGACAAGTCATCAATAACCTAATTTTCTTCTCAATAAATCTTCTAGGAATATGATTGAACTACAACCGTTTCATTTAAAAGTTATGTCTTCTTTATTAATTAATGTTGCAGCCGGATTTATAGTACTCGCAATTACCACAAACGATCTGCGTATATTGACAAGTGAAATTTTCTTTGCTATTGTATGCATACTGTTCGCATTTAAATTCGAACAAGCCATGGAGGAAATAAAATGAATTTTGATGAACTTGGAGTACGTGCAATGATAGGCGTAGGACTTGGACTTATAGCTCTTTTTTTGGCTCTTAATTTCTTCGCGAAATTTCCTACCAAAACTAAGAAATCCTCCAAACGCTAATTCCTATTTATACTGAATACTGGATACTGTATACTCAATACTGAATTTATGGCCTATCTCGTTCTCGTCCGTCATGGACTCTCAGATTACAATAAACAGGGTCTTTGGACCGGCTGGGATAACCCGCCGCTTAATCCTGAGGGATTCAGCGAGGCAAAAAAAACCGGTGAACAATTGGCGGATATCAAATTCGATCTAGCCTACTCTTCTGATCAGATCAGGTCTGTTCAAACTCTTGAAGAAATTTTTAAGGTCACAAATCAAACCGTACATATAATTCAGAGCGAACATATTCGAGAGCGAAATTATGGAATTTATACCCGGAAAAATAAATGGGAAGTTCAGAAAGAGCTCGGTGATGAAGAATTTAAAAAGCTACGGCGCGCATTCGATTACCCTATTGCGCAAGGAGAAAGTTTAAAACAAGTTTATGAGCGCGAGATTCCATATTTTCAGCAAGAGATCGAACCAAAACTTCGTGAGGGTAAAAATGTGATAATTGCATCAAGCGGAAACGCTCTACGCGCAATTGTAAAATACCTCGAACAAATTCCGGACGAACAAATTTCTGAGCTTGAAATCGGAACCGGCGAAGCCTATGTCTATACTATTAACGAACGTGGGGAAGTGGTTAACAAAGAAATTAGAGAATCGAACCCTAATCGTGGCAAAATCTGATCCATATAAAAAATAAAATATAAAATAGTAAATATACATATTAAATATGAAAAATGAAAAGAATAAAGAGTTTAAAAAAAGACTCTACTCGTTAATTTTGAGAACAATAAAACTTGTAGAAAGCGCTAAGAAAAACCAAACTGCTATTATAATTGGAGGTCAACTTATTAGAAGTATTACAAGTATCCTCGCTAATTACATCGAAGGATACGCGGCTAGTTCGAAAAGGGACTATACGAATTACTTTAGTCATTGTTTGAAATCTGCGAATGAAAGTAAGGTATGGGTTGGTTTACTGAAAGACACCGGCAACGTAGACAAAGAAGAAGCCGACTCAATTTTGCAAGAACTTGATGAAATTTCTAATATCTTCGGGTCAAGTATATTAACCTTACGAGGTAAAAGAAAAGATATTTAATTTTTGCTATGTATTTTTTATCTTTTATATTTAATATTTAATATTGCTATGAGGTTGATAATCGGTTTGGGGAATCCTGGAGAAAAATACAAAAACACTCGCCACAACAATTTATAGAAGCGATGATAGCTGATCATTATCAACTCTACCGATTGCTCCGAGTAGAATATTTTCTTTTTTTATAAATTCAGCAGCAACCTTTTTAATATCTCCTAAGCTTATTTTCTTATAAAATTCTATTAAGTCGTTCAATTCTTTAAAGTTATTCGGATCAATCAGTTCCTGAAGAGCATATAAGTTGATATAGTCTCTACCGCGCTCAGTATTTGACAGTAGGCTTCCCACTAAATGACTCTTTGCTGTCTCTACTTCTTCTTCCAAAAAATCTCCCCTACTAAGTCTTTCAAACTCATTTAGTATTTTCTCACTTACTCGTGCAACATTCTCGTGAGCTACGGAAACATTCATAACGAGATATCCTGTATCTATTAGATTGTCTTGAAATGCTTCCCATGTATATATCAGACCTCCTTCCTCTCTTAGCTTATATATGAGCGGTGCCCCAAAATATCCACCAAGCATTTCTTTTACAATCTCCAGAGCATATTTTTTATCTGATGTAAAAGGTACCGTTTTAACTCCGATCACAAGTGAGCTTTGATGGTAGTTTTCGTCTTGTAACGCTAACGTTGGATTCTTTAGATCAGAAATAAGATTTGGAATTCTTTTTTCATTGTTAGAAATAATCTTGACAAAATATTTTTCGACGATGTCCTCTACATCCTTTTGCTCTATTTCTCCCGCAACAAAAATAACCATATCTTGGGGTGTGAAATTTCGCTTCACAAATGATTGAACATCTTGGCTTGTTATCAAATTTATATCTTTTTCTGTGCCTGAATAAGGTCGTGCCATGGGAGTTCCTTGGAAAAACAGGGGGAACCAAACATAATCCCAAATGGCTTTTGAAGGGTCTGATCTGTTTCGTAAAATCTCTTCTTTTATTACTCCTTTTTCCTTTTCAACTTCAGAATCTTCAATCATAAGATCAAAAAGAGTTTCTGATAATACTTTCGCTCCAATGTCAAAATGCTCTTTCGGTAAGTGAACTATATGATTCTGGTGATCAATCCAAGTAAAGGCCCAGTGTGATCCCCCATACTGCTCTATTGCACGAGCAAGAATCTGAGAATTTCCAAAACTTTTTGTCTTGCTAAAGGCCATGTGCTCTGTGAAATGAGCAATCCCCAATCTGTTAACAGGATCGAATCTGCAACCCGCCTTAATATATACACTAATTGTAACAGCCTGAGTAGGCAATCCTGTTATAGTTACCAGCTTAATACCGTTGCTTGAATGCTTTCTTTTAGTAATCATCGATTTATCTTTTTCTGCCTATCGCAACCACGCCTATAATTGACTCCTCCACTCCATCTAAATCTAAAAGAGAGTTATACCCATCATCATTATATCCTCCTGTAGGGCAACACCCCAAATTTAAAGCTGTACTAGTAAGATATATGTTCTGTATTAAGCAGCCTAATTCTGTTAACACATGCCTATACCCTCTCTCCCCATATTTTACTTTAGCTCTAAAGAATACTGCAGAAATAGCGAGCAATAAATTACTTTCTTTCGCCCAATGGTTTCCAAACCATTTTAAAGATAACTCTTTGTATTTTTGATTTTTACGTAAAGCTTCAAGCAGATGACTTTTTAAGTAGTAATGATATATACCAGGTTTTATGCCGTCAATATTAAAAATTATCGGGTATATTTCGAGAGGATATCTTGCACCGGCAGAAGGATAAAAACGGTTAGATGTCCACGTTTCATTCTTTGCTCTAATTCCTCCCGCAAAAAATAATAAATTACTTAATTCCTGCATACTTAAGGCCTCTTTAGAAAAATTTCGAGCAGATTGTCTTTTGTACAAAACTTCCTTAAATGAAAGATTATTTGGAAGCTTAGGTTCCGGTAGCTTAATCGCTTCAAATCTTGGGTAACCCTTAAAATATACCCTCTTCCAGGTCTCAGGCCATTTTTCTACAGGTATGTCTTTTATTACATCCTTTATTTTTGTAAACTCATGATATTTTTGTGATATTGTCAGTTTAAATGGTTTTATTTTTCTAATAATGTTCATAACTATAAAAACGGGTGAGGAATGGAATTTAGACTCTCTTCTTTATTTTCTCTTATTTTAAAACCTAATTTCTTAGGCAATTCATATAATCTAATGCCGCCCAAATAAGGAAACTCCTCGAAGAGCCAAAAGGGTTGAAGTTCCGGAATTACTACCTTCACAACATAATATCCTAATTTCTTGATTATAGGAAGTGTAACTTCAGAATAGTAAATATTCATTTTATTATTTTTTAATCTTTCTATAACTAATTCGAGCTGTTCTTTGAATGAATAACTTTTAACTCCTAGCTTAATATTTGTGGTCTTAGCGTTCAAAAAGAAATCTAATTTTTCAATATTATTTTTCCCGTACCATAATAAAGCTCTTTCCTCAAGGGTACTAATATGTTTGGGTGTGATTTTTTTGACGCGGTCAGGATTAGTCTCATAAATTCCCCTTATCCATCCTCTGGAATGCAAGCTTTCCTGTATTGACCCTAATATTGCAACTTTATAATCCATGTTTGTTTTTAAGCCTAGGGATAAAGAGGGACCAACGCCTGTTCTGTTCACAACTATGGAAAGCACAGTTGGTATGTTTAGTTCTGTGGTAATATCTATGCAGAGCAGCTCAAGTCTATATGATTTTATATATTCATGTATTCTTGTAATGTCTTCGGTTTTTAATGCTTTTAAGTTAATTCTCCTCCCAGGAAGCTTATTAAGATAATAGATAATAAAAGCATCTCTCTCTATAATTTCATATATCCCCCTGACTACTGCGGATAATAATGTGCTGCCTCCAGCTGCGCCAGTTGTTATTGGAAGATATATACATTTTTCGTCTTTATCCAATTTGTATGATAGGTAGATTAATTGGGCGGGAATTAAAGTGCTCCTCTTTCTGATGAGATCATAACCATCTGTCCAATAAAAGGGGGAGTTTTTATTAAAATTGAACAATTTATATTTATTCTTTTTCTTTTGATTAGAAGAAATACTAACTATTCTTATTGGATCAATTGCGTTCTTTTTTTGGGATGCTAAATCTTGACAAGACGCTTTCGTAAATTTATTTTTATTAACGACTCTAAGACAATGTCTTTCTAAGGCCTCACCTAGACATTTCAATAAGGCCTCTCCCTCAGAGAAAAAGGAATATCCACTTACACTATTTGATAAATTCTCTTCCTCTGGATCGTCAGAGATAGGCTCAAGCACAGCCCCAAAGTAGAAAAATTTGGGGTCATCTGAATGTGGGAAAATCTTATTAATGTGTTTGATTATCTTAAATCTAGGATTTATAAAAGTGGCTAACGCAGGCAAGATTTTGTTTACTTCAATTTCATCCTCGGGCAAACTATCTGCCATAAAATTACAATTTACTTTGTAGACTCTACTATGGAATCAAAGACTTTAATTTTGCCCCCCGAGCGACAAGCGCTATTGCCTGAGCCTGAATTTCCGCCAGAATTACCGCTTTGTGAGCCCCCAGAGCCAGATTTTGCTTGTGGTCCGAATTCACCGCCGTCCGAACTTGTAAACGGTTGGGCGTCTTGTATGTCCCTTTCTACTCCAGCTGGCATAATTTATCACCCCCTTCTTTAAAATCCCCATTATAATACACTCATTTCACCTAGAAATCAAGATATCAAATAGTAGCATGATATAATTATGGATGTGAAACTGATTGTAGGATTAGGTAATCCTGGAGAGAAATACAAAAACACCCGACATAATATTGGATTTAAGGCGGTGGATGCGCTTTTGGAAAAATTCGAATCTGTTGAAAAAACATTTTGGGAAGAAAAAAAAGATCTAAAATCCAACATCAAGCTCCTGTCAGCCAAGAGCCAAAAGCTAACAGCCAACAGCCAAATTCTCCTCGCCAAACCCACTACTTTTATGAACAACTCGGGATTTGCGGTCTCAAAAGTCATCAATTATTACAAACTTGACCCTGCCCAAATGATAGTCATTCATGACGATTATGATCTACCATTGGGGAAGATTCGGGTGCGGTTTGGCGGCGCATCAGGCGGCCACCGCGGAGTTCAGTCAATTATTGATGTTCTTTCGACAGATAAGTTTTTGCGAGTAAGACTTGGAATTGGAAGACCAATGGACGAACGGAAGGGGAAACAAAAGAGAAAAGATCTTGATCGTTATGTCCTCGCACCTTTTTCTGCAAAAGATCGAAATGAAATCAAACATATGACAAAAGAAGCTGTCCGAACAATCAAATTAATCCTCAAAAACGGCCTCGAGGTCTACATGTCTAAATACAACAAATAGATACTAGATACTAGATAATAGATACTAGATACTAGAGAATAGGAACATGATGAAATCCTACAGAGATTTAATTGTTTGGCAAAAGTCAATCGAATTAGTAGTCGAGATTTATCGTATAACAGCGAAGTTTCCTAAATCAGAGTTATTCGGAATAGTTATGCAAATGAGAAAAGCTGTAATTTCTATTCCTTCTAATATAGCTGAGGGTTATGGCCGCAAATCGTGGAAAGAGAAAGATCAGTTTTATCTAATCTCTTTTGGTTCTGGATGTGAACTTGAAACCCAAATTATTATAGCTAAAAAATTGAAGTTCGTAGAAGAAGAAGAATTTATAAAGGCCGATGGACTACTCAATGAAGTTCTAAGAATGTTGAACAAAATGACATCCACCCATCGCAACTCTTAATTCCGGATTGAAATCCCTAGTAGCTAGTATCTAGTCCCTATTATCTCGCTCACGGGGCGACTTCCCTCCATCTTGTATAGGCTGTCTTGTAGAAATCGGTCAACTGCGTTGTAAAGTCATATCTTGGTGAAACATATATCGATGGGTAATTTTGATCCTGAAGGCACAAAGACCTATTGTTAACAAGAACACCTGCTCCGCCAACATGGAAAGGCTTAAGGGAATTGGCAATTAAGCTGCCTCCAACATTTAATCTTCTATCAGGCGAACCGCTCGCGCAAGTTGTTCCGTCTAATATAATGCTTCCTTCAGCTGTGAAAACTCCACTTATCTGAGGGGTTGTGTTTGATGGAGTACTTGTTCCGACTGAACGATCGATAGTAATTTTGCCTTTCGCAGCGATAATTAAGAGACTACCGGTTGGAACAGAAATATTACTCCTAATAGTAACATCTCCGTTAATAAGAAGTAATACGCGCGTGCTCGCTTGATGCGAGTAGGAAGTAATGGTTAAGTTTCCCGGGTTTCCATTATTAAGATTGTAAGCGCCTGTTGCAATGTTTGATATTCCGGCAGTACAATCACCACCTGAACAGCCGGGAATATTATTGGTGGTTACATTTTGCTGGGCAATTCGAGAAACATAGAACGAGTAAGACATGGTGCCATTCCTGTTTTTAAAATCATCTTGATAGGCGTATTCATCGTTTACCGCCCACCCTTTTGTTGATGGGGTTCCTGATCCAAACTCAGTCGCGAAGTTTGAGGAGTAGAAAACTGACGGATTTGAAGTATCTTCCGAAGCGTATTTTCCTGACGGGACCCTGTTTATTAAATTGTTCATTCGGACATCCCCGGTTGTTGTCTGAAACCATGGGCTGACATTGTCAATACACCAGTCAAGCGTATGATTGGCTGAGAAATTGAAGGGGCCATAGGTATATCCTGATAGACCGGATGTAGTCCAGGCGCCGTTATCAAATCTAACGCGCCTTACTTGATAACCTGCTATGTTTGATATGACTGCCGTCTTCTGCCCGGGCGCTGTAGAATCGCTGATTAAATAAGCGCCTGAACCATCTGTATTATCATTCCCTGTTGGAGACCCACCGCTGTTATAGGTAGTAACAGTGGCCCCTCCCGTGTGGGGAGTCCTGCCGCTTACGCAATTGTTTCCCGCGCTGTCAACAAAAACAGCCCCTAATAAAACAAGGGGGGATTCAGACGGTAGATTCGGATCATAGCTTCCCGGGTTGCCTGGGTTTGCATCTGTATGACATCCCGGCTCCGCCGTGTCAATAAGAACATCGCCGTCATTATCAATTGTGTCTGAACACTGGGGATTTTCTGAAGGATCTAATGGATCATAGGAGCCGGGATTCCCAGGGTCTCCGTCTGTATGACATCCGGGGTCGGCAGCGTCTATGAGTCCATCTCCGTCATTGCTTATCCCGTCACTACACTCTATACCGGATATTATTCCGAAATTAACTGTTTTGCTTGGGCCAACGGATGTACTAACCGGATTAGTGGTTGTTGCAACATAGCTTGCCGGAACAGTCAGAGTAATAGTATATGCCCCTGCGAGAAGACCTGAGAAAGAATAACTGCCACTACTATTAGTAGTAGCAGACGTTGAAGATCCTGATCTTCTTACGGCTGCCCCCTGATAATTCAATTCATCTCCGGCTCCATTAGTGCATGAGCCGCTGCAATCTTGAACCCCGTTTCTGTTTAAATCTACATAAACCGTCCCGGAGATTGTGTATGTCGGAGTCGGGGTGGGGGTTGGAGTACGGGTTGGGGTTGGTGTGGCACGAGGAGTAGGGGTTGGTGTACGGATTGGGGTTGGTGTACGGGTTGGAGTTGGTGTACGGGTGGGGATTGGGGTTGGCCCCGATACATTCACATCCGTATCGGTAGTGCTGGTTGATTGACATACTCTCCCGTCTGACAAATCCGCTGTTCCCCACACTGCCGTTGACCCGCCCGCGTTGGCGGTCACCAGCGCCGTGTATGGAGAACTTCTGTCCGTATAGTCAGTATCGG
>Ga0155158_112_pt1 | contig 13867 bp, 22 predicted proteins | sample RifCSPhighO2_01_FD_106126 | JGI IMG/M metagenome (GOLD analysis project Ga0155158, IMG submission 106126) | Candidatus Levybacteria bacterium RIFCSPHIGHO2_01_FULL_40_15b | reverse complement strand
AACAACATTGTGCTTTCCCATATTGTATATCGCCTCGATAGCAATGGTCATCCCAGACTTAAGGATTGGTGTCTGTCCGATAGAAGTCGAAAGGTATCCTGGGATCTCAGGCGCCTCGTGAAGTTCTCGCCCTACTCCATGCCCCACAAGAGACCGAACAACTGAATACCCCGCGCTCTCGATGACAGTTTGAATCGCGCGCGATATGTGCCCGACCCTATTTCCGACCCTTGCCTCTTTAATTCCCGCAAAAAGCGCCCTTTTCCCAGTTTCCAGAAACTTATCGATCTTTTTTTGGTCAATTGTCAATTGTCTATTGTCAATTGTTGAGACCCGAAGGGTCTCCGCCATATCAGTATGATATCCGTCAAGAAAAACTCCACAGTCAATACCTACTATATCTCCTTCTTTTAGAACTTTTTTCGTAGGAACTCCGTGCACTACAACATCATTTGTTGATATACAAATTGTGTGCTTGTAAGAAGGAACCTTTTTAAATCCGGGCTCAGCGCCTCGAGCGCGAATCAGCTTTTCCGCTAATTGATCTATCTCGATCTCCGAGACACCAGGCTTTACATACCTAAGGAGCGATTCTAATACCTCCCCTAATATGGCTCCCGCGGCTTTCATTGTTTCGATTTTTTTCGCGTCCATGCTAGATTTTGACCCCGATTTAATCGGGGTTGAGGATTTTACAGATGTCCTGGTGGATTTCGTCAATGGGCCGCTCTCCATTAACTTCATGCAACATACCTTTTTCTTTGTAATAGTCTAATACTGGTTTTGTAAACTTATAGAAGATTTCGATTCTTTTCCTTAAGGCTTGTTCTGTTTCGTCATCTCGCCCGTCTCGACGAAGAGAAAGTCTTTGTAACGCTTCTTGATCTGAAACATTTATATAGAAGACGTGGTCGATACCGTTTTTGAAAGACTCGGCCTGAACTTTTGTTCTTGGAAAGCCGTCTAAAATATATCCTTTCTGGTATTCCGGTCGAGCCAAATACTCGTTTACTATTTCGAGTGTCTTGTCATCCGGGATAAGATAGCCTGCATTCATGGTCTCTTTTACATACCGGCCTAGGCCGGTATGCTCACGTGCAATTTTTCGGAAGATATGACCCGTAGAAAGATATGGCACATCAAGCTTTTTCGATAATAAGTTGCCTTGTGTTGATTTTCCCGAACCTTGTATTCCTATAAGAACTATTTTCATAATTCAGTATTCAGTATCCTGTATACAGTATCCTGTATGCTCAAATACTCTATACTATTGAGCGAATCTCTCATAACTTCTCTGTACCATTTGCGCCTCAAGAATTTTAACCGTTTCAATGACCACCGATACGACTATTAAAATACTGGTACCACCAACAAGAACTGCAGTAATCCCGGTTATTGCAAGAACTATGCTTGGAAGAATCGCGACAATACCTAAAAAGATTGCGCCGGGAAGAGTAATCCTTGTAGTTACATAGTTCAGAAAGGATGCTGTAGGCTTCCCAGGTCTTATGCCGGGAACAAAACCGCCGTTTTTTTGAAGTTCTTCTGAAATTTTTTGCGGATTAAAAATTACTGCCGTATAGAAGTAAGTAAAACCTACGACGAGGGCAAAATAGATGGCATTATAAGGGATTCCGTTAGGATCAAATGTGGTGGCAAGAAACGCACCAATTAACGCAAGGCTTTTATTTACGCTCCCAATTAGATAATTTGCAACCAAAGAAGGAAGAAGAACTATTGAAACTGCAAAGATTATAGGAATAACACCTGCTTGATTAATTCTGAGCGGCAAATGCGTTGACTGTCCCCCATACATTCTTGACCCACGGACACGTTTGGCATAATAAATAGGCACGCGTCTTACAGATTCATTGACAAAAACGACCGCGGCAATTACTACAACCCCAAGAAGCGCAAATATCGAAAGATTTAAGACGTCTTGTTGACTAAGAGTAGAAATCATCTGGGCGGTAACAACCGGGATTCTTCCTACAATACCCGCAAAAATCAAGAGAGATATACCATTCCCAATCCCTTGTTCTGATATCAACTCTCCCAGCCACATAACAAAAATTGTGCCTGCCGTCATTGTCAAAATAAAAGACAAAACATCAAGAGGCGCGAGGCTTGTAATTATTTGTTGATTACGAAGCAAAGCATACATCCCTAACGACTGAACAACAGCAAGAGGAATTGTCAAGTATCTTGTATACTGGTTGATCTTCTGCCTGCCATATTCTCCCTCCTTCTGGAGCTCTTCAAGTTTAGGATAGACTATTGTTAGAAGCTGGAGTACTATTGAAGCATAAATATAAGGACCAAGACCAATGGCTAAAATTGAGAAATTTGACAAAGTTCCGCCTGAAAAAATATCAAGCAGACCTAATAACTGATTTTGTTCAAAAAGAGATTTGAGCTGTGCAATATTTACACCGGCTACCGGTATATGAGCAAAAAATCTAAAAATTAGAAAGATAAAAAGTACGATGAGAATTTTTTTTCTTGTTTCTTGATCCCTTATGCTGTTCCGAAAAATCTTGATAATATCATTCATAAATTCAGTCTTCGACTGATCCGCCTGCTTTCTCAATTTTTTTTCGAGCGCCTGCTGATACCGGAAGTTTTACCACAAGAGGAACACTTAGCTCTTTCTCCCCAAGCTTCGCATGGGGGCCCCGCTTTGTGTCTGAAAGGATTTTGACACCCAAGTTACGAGCCACATCTCCCACTATACCATACTTAATTAAGGTATCTATATCGATGGTTGTTCTTTTTGAAAATTTATTTAAACTCGAAATATTTATTGCTATTGGGTGTGGCTTAAAAACTTTATTTCTTCCTCTGCCGCGTAAAAATGGTAGTCTTTTAACTAAAGGCAGGGCTCCTCCTTCAAAGGCAAGTGGTATATTTTTTCGCGACTTTTGTCCTTTTGTTCCGCGTCCTGCCGTTTTACCACGGCCAGAACCGTATCCCCGACCGACACGTCGCGATTCTTTTTGAGTTATTCTTGGCAAATTTGATAGTTCCATATTTTGTTTTGGAGGCCCTGATCTTATTCAGCTTTCCTTAAAACTTTTAGTGCTTCAAAGACTGCATAAACATTGTTTGCTTTATTATCAGAACCCAAGATTTTTGATGAAATGTTTTTAATCCCCGCTGCCTCTACAACAGCCCTGACGGCACCTCCTGCAATAATTCCGGCACCTGCCGGGGCTGGCTTAAGGAGTACCTGCGCTGCGCCTTTTTTAATCCTTATTGAGTGAGGTATAGTACCGTCTATAATGGGGACATCTATCATTCTCGATCTTGCGAAACTTGCAGCTTTTATAATTGCCGATGACACGTCGGAAGACTTTCCAAGACCTACCCCCACTCTTCCGTTTCTATTACCAACAATTACCAGAGCAGTAAATCTCATTTTGTTCCCGCCTTTAGTTTTCTTTGAAACACGGTTTATCTGAACAACTTTTTCCTCAAGTTTCTCCTGTTGATTAATATTTATATCGTCCATACTTCTCGCGAATTCTCCTAGAATTGTAACCCTCCTTCCCGCGCGCCTTCTGCAAGCGCTTTTATTCTTCCATGATACTTATATGCACCTTTATCAAAGACTACGTTTTTAATCTTCTTTGCCGCGGCTTTCTTAGCTAGAATTTTACCAACCTCTATTGCTTTTTGTGCTTTACTCATTTTGAGGTCCAAAAGTTCCTTTTCATTAGCCGCAACAAGAGTTTTTCCGCCTGAATCGTCAATTACTTGTGCGTAAATATACTGATTCGAACGAAAAACTGTAAGTCTTGGCAATTTTTTCAAAGCCAAAATTTTACCCCGAACCCTTTTGGTTCTCCTCTCCTTTCTAATTTTTTTAATCTTAGTTTCCTTCATAACTATTTACTATTTAGCGGCTGCTCCTACTGCCTTTGCCGCTTTCCCCGCTTTTCTTCTTATATATTCCCCAACGTATTTAATACCTTTCCCTTTATACGGTTCAGGTGGTCTTACCTGTCTTATTTTATTAGCAGCATCTCCAACTAATTGTTTGTCGATTCCGGAAACCGTGATAACATTTTCGCCAACTGAAAATTTAACCCCTTGCGGCGCCTTTATTTTTATAGGATTTACATATCCTACATTTAGCACCAACTCCTCTCCTTCTACTCTTGCTCTGTACCCAACACCCGAGAGCTCAAGTTTCTTCTCAAATCCCAAAGTTACACCATGCACCATATTTGCAACAAGAGCGCGAGATAATCCTAAGAATTTCTCAAGCGAACGCACTTCACCCTCTTTTTTGAAAACTATTTCGCCGTCCATTATAGTCACTTGAATCCCGGAAGGAATCTTTGTTTCAAGTGTGCCTTTTGGCCCCGAAATAATAACTCTATCTGTTTGCTTGGAAACAGTAACTCCCTCTGTTATTTTTACCGGTTTTTTTCCTACGTTCGACATATTAATATATTTGGCATATTAGCTCTCCTCCAATGCCCTGTTTTTGAGCGTCACGGATTGTCATGATGCCTTTATTAGTAGAAACTATACCTACTGCATTTTTCTGAATTGACCTCGCCATTCTATTTTTGCTCACATAGTAATGGATTGAGGGTTTTGAAATTAATTTTATATCTGAAATTGACGGCAGATTTTTATTGTACTTAAGCTCAATTTTGAGAAGCTTTTTGCCTTGCCTCGCTCGCCTCGATGAAGCTTTGGCGAAGCGGGCCGTAGCCCCGCCATGGCGGGGCGAAGGCGGGTTTTTTTCTTGGGAAACAGAAACTTTGTTGATAAATCCTTCTTTTTCAAGGATTTTCGCAATTGAAAAAACAGCATTTGAATATGGATATTCAATTGCTTTCTTAGAAGCTTTACTTGAGTTTTTAAGTTGTATTAAAAAATCACCAATAGTATACATAGTCGCTATCGCTCCAATTCAAAATTCAAAATGCAAAATTCAAAATTATTGTGTTTTTTATTTATATAAATATTTTCCATAACTTTTAATTTTTAACTTTAAACTTTTAACTAATTTCTTACCAGCTGGCCTTCTTTACTCCTGGCAGTTCTCCCCTTAAAGCATGCTCCCTAAAGCAAATTCTGCACAATCCAAAAAACCTTATATATCCACGGGGTCTCCCGCAGATCTTGCAGATATTTTTCTTCCTTGTTTGGTATTTTGGTTTTTTATATAAATTTTTTTGTATATTCGACTTTTTAGCCATAAACACTAATCAACACAAAAGCTATATTCTAATTTATCTATTCGTGTCGATTCGTGTAACTGAGATGTACTTTTATAGACTATCCCAATCACGCGAATAGGCACGAAACATTATGCGCTTAAAAGCGAACTCGTGTTTATTCGTGTTTCTTGAACTTCATTCCCATCTCTTCAAACAATACCCTCGCGCGTTCATTATCGACGGCACTGGTCACAAATGTAACTTGAAAGCTTCTCACTTTGTCCATCTTCCCTGGATCGATTTCAGGGAAAACAGTATTTTCCGTAAATCCAATACTCAGATTTCCCCTGCCGTCAAAAGCTTTCAGTACAACGCCTGAGAAATCCCTTACGCGCGGAAGGGCTATTTTAACAATTTTTTCAAAAAAATCATACATGCGCGTGCCTCGCAAGGTCACCGACAATCCTATCTCATCTCCTTTTCTAAGCTTAAACGTTGCAACAGATACACGGGCGCGAGCTACTTTTGGCTTCTGACCAGTAATTAATCCTAAGTCTTCCGCGCACTTTTCAAGATTTTTCTTATCGGCCAAAAAATCTTTCATGCTTGAATTCACAACAATCTTTTGAAGCCTTGGAACAGCCATGGGATTTTTAATATTTAACCGATCCATTAACTTTTTAACTATCTCCTTTTCAAATTTTTGTTTAAATTCCGACATATATCCCTAGTCCCTAGTATCTAGTCACTAGTTGCTATCTTAGCCTTGGCGTTGCTTATGTTTTGGATTATCGCAAACCACATAAAGCCTGCCGTGCCTTCTAATAATTTTGCATTTTATACACCTTTTTTTAACTGACGCCTGGACTTTCATTTTGATGATTTCCACGGATTTTTAGCTGATTCCCACTGATCCGTTTAATCGATATCCTTTCTGCATTTAGCGCAAACTCTTATTTTCTTATCCTTTTCGATTCTAAAACCTACTCTTGTCGGTTTTTTACATTTAGGACAGAGGATTGCAACATTTGAAACAGGCAGAGGTTTTGTTATCGTAATAATTTCAGATTTCTGATTTCTTGCCCTGCTTTTAACGTGCCGCTTATATTCATTAACACCTAAGATTAAAACACGATTGCCCTTGGGATAAATCTTTTCGATTTTTCCCTCCTTACCCTTATCTTTCCCGATTAGTACTTTAACTGTATCTCCCTTTTTTATTTTCATAGGCTAAACTACATGGTTTGCCAAGGATGCTATTTTTGCATACCCCAGATCTCTTATCTCATAAGCAATTGGTCCAAAAATTCTGGTACCAATTGGGGGTTTGGTTTTTGCATCTTCAATAATTACAGCTGCGTTTTCCGAGAATCTAATATATGTCCCATCCCGTCGCTTAAACTCTTTTTTAGTTCTAACAAGTACTGCCTTTACCTTATCTCCCTTTTTATAAGTGGTGTTGGGCAATACTTTTTTTACAACACAACCTAATAGCGCGCCAAGCCGGCCGGATTTTCTTTTTGAACCACCGTATATCTGAATCACCATTAATTGTTTAACTCCGGTGTTATCTGCCACATTTAACATTGTTCTGTGCTGAACCATATTTTAGATATTAGATACTAGATATTAGATACTAGGGAATTTCCTGGTAGCTAGTTTCTAGTCTCTAGTTTCTCCCTTCATTACTTCTATTACTTTAAAATGCTTGTCCCGGCTTAAAGGCCTCGTCTGTTCGATTTTGACATTCTGACCTATCGAAACTTCAAAATTATTAGTGTCAGCCTTAATTTTGGTCGTCCTCTTGAGAATTTTTTTATAGACCGGATGCTGAGTACGTCGTTCAACTTGAACCACAAGCGTTTTTTGCATCTTGCGAGACACCACTTTTCCAACAAAAGTCTTTTTACCCACTATTTTCTACCTCCTTTGGCTCGCCGGAGTCCTGCTCCTCAGGGACGGAGGCGGCCTTCATACTTAATATTGTTAGTATTCTTGCTATATCCTTTCTTTTATTTCTTGCTTGGTTTAGGTTTTTGCTTTTTCCAAGAAACATATCGATTTTAAGTTTTCCAAGTTCATCTCTTGCATCCAAGAGAAGGCGCGCGAGTTCATCAATTGTCTTTCCTTTTAAATCGGTGAGCTCATTCTTTTTCATATAGCCCACCCCTCTTTCTTTATAAATACGCTCTTAATAGGTAGTTTATGGGAAGCAAGTCTTAGTGCTTCTCTTGCTACATTCTCAGGTATTCCTCCCATTTCAAAAAGCACTCGCCCCATTTTAACAGGCGCAACGTATTCATGTATGTCGCCTTTGCCTCCACCCATACGAGTTTCAGGCGGTTTGCGTGTTAAAGGCCTATCGGGGAAAATCCTAATCCAGATTCTCCCCCCTCTTTTGGTAAAGTGGGTAATTGCCTTTCTGGCCGCCTCTATCTGTCGACTCGAGATATTGCCGGATCCGCGAGCTCTTAGACCAAATTCACCAAAGGAGAGACGGTTACCAGTGTAAGCTATTTTCCCCTGAACTTTTGGTTTAAATTGTTTTCTATATTTTGTTCTTTTAGGCGTTAACATATTTTTTATTTATTTATCCAAACTTTTACTCCTACATATCCTGACTTAGTTAGAGCCGGAATCTGTGCATAATCTATGTCTTCTCTTATTGTTGATAGAGAAACTTTTCCTGATTGAAGCCTCTCACGTCTCCCTATTTCTGCTCCTCCTATCCGTCCTGAAAGCACAATTCTTACACCTTTTGCTCGAGCCCCCATCACTTTATCTACTGTTTGCTTCATTATTCTTCTATGCGGCATTCTTCGAATTAATTGATCTGCGATGTTTGATGCCACAAGATATGCGTTCAGATTTGGATCTTTTATGGGTTCAACTTTAAGCTCTATTTTTTTGGCATTTTTGTCATTTTTTGTTACCCCAAGCATTTGGACAATTTGCTTCTTCAAATCCTCAAGACCAGTTCCTCCTCTTCCAATTACAATACCAGGTCTTGTTACGTAAATTGTAATTTTAATGCTTGATAAAGATCTCTCAATAACTACGTCACCAACACCTGCCGGCTTTAATCTTTTAAACAGGGCTTTTCGGATTTTTATATCCTGAAGCACTGTTGATGAATAATTTTTTTTGCTATAAAATCCGACGCTTTTAAAGCCTTGATGGATCCCTAATCTTAAAGCAATCGGATTAACTTTCTGTCCCATAACTTATTTATCCTCCCTTGCAACCACTGTTTTACTCTGTTTTCGAACAGTGTCTTCAGTGGACTTCTCAGTGTTCTCTGTGGTTGCAGGCTTTTTTGTTGCTATCGAATTCGTATCTGTTAGAATCACTCGAATGTGGCTTGTTCGTCTTTTATATGGACGGACGCGCCCGCGAGCAGCAAAATGATATCTTTTTAATCTTGCTCCCTCACCAACAATTATGTCGAGAACAGAAAGAGCTTCGCGGTTTACTTTGAAATTATTAACAGCATTTGCAATTGCTGAATCTATCGCCTTTTTCACGGGCAATGCAGCTCTTTTTGGCATGAGAGATAAAACTGACAAGGCCTTGTTCAGATTTTGTTTCTTGACCGAATCTACAACCAACCTCACTTTGCGAGGCGATATTTTTATGTTTTTTGCAATAGATATATACTCCATACTAAGTCTTTGATATCTCACGTGCGACGACTCGTCCGTGTCCACGGAATATTCGAGTCGGCGCAAATTCCCCAAGTCTATGTCCAACCATGTTTTCCACAACTTTGACAGTAATATGATTCTTTCCATTGTGAACCAAAAAAGTATGACCAACAAATTCCGGCGGAATTTGACTTGCTCTTGCCCACGTTTTTATAGGCGGCATCAAACCCCCTGTGGCTTTTTGCGCCTGCACTTTTTTCATCAATTTTTGGTCAATGTATGGACCTTTCTTTAGAGATCTCGACATAGTCTTTTTTATTTTCTCCTTTTCAAAATAAATTTATTCGAATACTTTTTCCTCGAACGCGTCTTGCCAACAGCCTTGCGGCCTGCATAAGTCTTTGGATACTTCAAGCCAACACCCGATCTTCCTTCTCCCCCTCCGTGAGGATGAGATCTTGGATTCATCGCAACCCCCCTGACGGTTGGTCGTATACCCATAAGCCGCGAAGTTCCAGCCTTTCCAATAACTCTATCTTTCCAGCCAATTTTGCCGAGTTGACCTATTGTCGCAAAATTACTTATCAATATCTTTCTTATTTCGCCACTTGGCATCTTAACATGTGCATAATCATTTTCATGCGCCATTACAAATGCCTGGTCTCCTGCCGATCTTGCGATTTGACCACCGCGACCATGCGTCAATTCGATATTATGGATTGGTTGTCCGATCGGAATTTTGATTAAAGGCAGGGAATTTCCTACCCTTATATCAGCACTCTCCCCTGAAACAATTTTATTACCAACCTTAAGTCCTAAAGGTGCAAGAATATATCTTTTTTCTCCATCTTGATAATGAATGAGCGCAATGTCCGAAGATCTGTTTGGATCATATTCGATTCCAACTACAGTTCCCGGAATATTGAATTTGTCACGTTTAAAATCAACGACGCGCATAAATCTTTTTTGACGCCCTCCCTGATGCCGAACCGCAACATGCCCCCAAGAATCTCTTCCTGATTGTTTTTTTAGTATAATTTTTAATTTCCTAGTCATAATTTATTTTTCGCGATAATTCGCGATATATTTTAAAACCTACGTACTCTTTTTCGCGTCTTTCGTGTCTTCCTCGAATATATCAATTTTTTGATCTTTCAAAAGTTTTACTCTTGCTTTTTTATACGTTTGATCAATGTTTTGTTTTCCGCGTCTTGTAAACCTGGTTTTTCTTCCTTTAACAATGGACGTATAGACTTCTACAACCTCCACGTTAAACAATTTTTCAATTGCGTTCTTAACGTCTGTTTTTGTTGCGTCTCGTCTAACCAAAAAAGTATATTTATTGCTATTTTTAGCCTCATTAAAAGATTTTTCTGAAATAATTGGTTTTAAAATATAATCACTTAAGTTCATAAATTTTTTTCCTTTTTTAAAAAATTACTCACAAGATTAGAAACTGCGCCTTTATCAAAAACAAGGTGTTTATTGGCTAAAACTTCATAAGTATTTATTGACTGCGCGCCTCTTACTGTCACCCCACGAATGTTTCTTACCGCTCTTTTTGTCGAAAGGTTTGAATCTGAAACATATAGAACCAGATTGTCTCTCTCTTTTTTAATTAAGAGATCGAGATTCTTAAGTAGAGATGCAAATTCTTTTGTTTTTCCGTTTGCGCCCGCAGGATCTACGACTGAAATTTCTTGATCAATAAACTTTTGCGACAAGGCGCTGAACAGAGCTTTTTTCCTCATTTGTTTTGAAAGTTTTAATTCGAATTTACGAGGTCTTGGTCCAAATACAATCCCCCCGCCCACAAAAATTGGCGCTTTTATAGAACCATGCCTTGCGCGACCGGTACCTTTTTGTCTATAGATTTTTCGAGTTGAACCTGTCACTTCTCCTCGTGTTTTTGTTGACGCAGATCCCTGCCTTTGATTAACAAGATAAACACGGACAGCTTGTGCCATTAATCTCTGGTTTATTTTTGCACCAAAGATTTCCTTGGGAAGCTCAACGCTTCCCTTCTTTTTCCCCGAAAGATTAAACACCGGCACAGTAAACTTAGAAGTCCTTGACACAGCTTTCGTTGTACTTGTTCTGACAACTTTTGACTTTTGAGTTGTACTTTTGACTTTTGACTTTTGACTTTTGACTTTTTTATCTGGCATTTTCTTCCTCCTTTATGGTTTCTCTCGAACCTACGCTCGAACCCTCCTCCATTTTCGATTCGATTTCTGCACTCTTTTCAACTTGCGTCTCCTCAACCAATGACGTCTGTTCTTCTGTCGCTTCCGTCTTCTGCTCTCCGTCTTCCGTATTCTGTCCTCTGTCTTCTGACCATAATGGCTTAAATTTCTTATTCTTTCCTACTTTTTTAATAGTAACAATAGAGCCCTTTGCTCCCGGGACTAAACCTCGAACGAGAATTGTATCTTCTTTCACGCCTAGAATTTCAAGATTCTTGATAGTAACTTGCTCATTTCCCATTCTTCCTGCCATTCTTTTGCCACGGTAAACGCGGCCGGGAGTTGTAGTTTGACCAATCGAGCCCGGGGCTCTCTCACGATCAGATTGTCCATGAGTTCTTGGTCCTCCATGGAACCCATGTCTTTTTACAACTCCGGCAAAACCTTTGCCTTTTGAAATTCCCGTTACGTCTACTACATCCCCCGGTTCAAATACCTCGGAAACTAAAATCGCAGAACCTAAATTATAGTCCGGCCCGCCTAGACTCTCGCCTCGATTCGGCGAAGCGGGCGGCGAGACTGGCGATTCGTCAACGCGAATCTCACGAAAAAAGCGAGGCATTTTTTGGAGCCCCGCTTTTTTAATATGTCCTGTCATTGGCTTAGTAGGTCTCGTCCTCGATCCAAAACCAAGTTGTATGGCATTATAACCTTCGATCTTCGATGTTTTGATCTGTGAAACAACGTTTCCCCCCACGGAAATAATTGAGAGCGGAACACGTGTCCCGTCCTCCAAGAACCCTTGCGTCTGATCAATTTTTCGACCAATCAAAAATTGAATCATAAAAGCACAAAAAAACGGCTCATTCGAGCCGTCTCTCGTGTCCCAGGGATTGAGCTCGAATCATGTAACTAATGAGTTTATCAATAGTTTGGACATGCAAAAAAAGATTATATAATGTTTTGAATTCAAATGCAATAGCTCCTGAGCTCAAATACTTCTTCCATTATATTACAGGATACGTCTCTTTATTCGGATTCATTCGGAGTAACAATTCGGGTACATTCGTATGACCTACGAAGTAGGACTACATTTTGATTTCTACATCGACCCCTGCAGGTAGATCGAGGTGAATCAGACTTTCGATGGTGTTATCGGTAGGATTTAATATATCAATTAATCTCTTGTGGGTTTTAAGTTGAAAATGTTCTCGGGCATCTTTATCTATAAAAGGAGATTTATTTACAACAAATATACTTCGTTTTGAAGGCAGCGGAATAGGTCCGACAACTTTTGCGCCTGTACGAATAGCCGTATCAAGAATCTGCTGACAGCAAGAGTCAATTATTCTTGAATCATATGATTTTAAACGTACCCTAATTCTTCCTTTTGCCGCCATAATTCTATTTTAAAACAAAAAACCTACTTCAACAGTAGGTCCCGCAGGGATCCCGAATGAAAACTATCATCGGGACTTATTTTAAATTGTAAAAAGTGCAATCTATGCCTACTGCTTAACTTCCTCTACCCAATCTATCTTTCTGTCATTTATAACTAAGCTTGTAATTCCCTCTAATATAACTTTTCCTCCAGGATCGTTGGGTTCTCGACCTTGGTATATTGCTAACGTTTTATCCCCTACCGGTTCGATATCGATAAAATTCTCAGCATGTGGGACATTGGGATCGCCAGAATAGTCACTAAAAATTCTTTCACGGCCAGTAATTGTTCTCTCGCCTTCCTTAAATGGCATAGGCTACTTTGTCACTTTTGTGATGACGCCTGCACCTACTGTTTTCCCACCTTCACGAATAGCAAATCTCATACCATCTTCAAGCGCGATTGGAACGATCAAAATTGCGTGCATTTTAGTGTTGTCGCCTGGCATAACCATTTCAACGCCCTCTTGAAGCTTGATTTCACCTGTTACATCTGTAGTTCGAATATAGAATTGTGGTCTGTACCCGGAGAAAAACGGCGTGTGACGTCCACCTTCCTCCTTGGCCAAAACGTAAACTTCTGCTTCAAATTCCGTGTGGGGAGTGATAGAGCCCGGCTTTGCAATAACCTGTCCTCGCTCAACATCTTTCTTTTCAATTCCCCTAAGAAGTAACCCTGCATTGTCTCCGGCTTGAGCCTCATCTAGACTTTTTCTGAACATCTCAATTCCAGTGATAACTGTGGATTTTGTGGCTTTAATTCCTATAATTTCAATCGTTTCATTAACCTTTGCTATTCCGCGCTCAACTCTTCCTGTCACGACTGTTCCCCTACCTTTTATTGAAAATACATCCTCAACAGGCATTAAGAATGGCTTGTCAGTATCGCGAACCGGAGTCGGAATATACTCATCAACCTTATTCATAAGCTCTACTATTTGAGCTTCAGCCTCAGCATCACCCTGAGTAGCTTTAAGAGCCGAACCTTTAATAATGGGCACATCAGCACCCGGATATTGATATTTTGTAAGAAGTTCGCGAACTTCCATTTCAACAAGGTCAATCAACTCCGGATCCGAAACCATGTCAACCTTATTTAAGAAGACTACAATTGCGGGAACCCCAACCTGACGCGCAAGAAGAATATGCTCGCGGGTTTGAGGCATTGGACCGTCTGCTGCGCTAACTACAAGAATCGCTCCGTCCATTTGAGCGGCCCCTGTAATCATATTCTTGATGTAATCAGCATGCCCCGGGGCATCGATGTGCGCATAGTGTCGCTTTTCCGTCTCGTACTCCTGGTGGGAAATGTTGATGGTAACTCCGCGTTTCTTTTCTTCCGGGGCATTATCAATATCTTCGTATTTCTTAGCTTCAGCCATCCCTTTTTTGGCTAAAACCATAGTAATGGCAGAGGTCA
>Ga0155158_119_pt1 | contig 13939 bp, 10 predicted proteins | sample RifCSPhighO2_01_FD_106126 | JGI IMG/M metagenome (GOLD analysis project Ga0155158, IMG submission 106126) | Candidatus Levybacteria bacterium RIFCSPHIGHO2_01_FULL_40_15b | reverse complement strand
AATACTTTGTAAAAGTCAAATGTAATCGAACGGAATTGCACTATTGACAATTCAAAACTTAAAGATGTATTATTACCACGTTATCCTCTATGAGAAAGCTACTTTTAGGATTCTCTGTCTTCCTTGCCCTTTTCTATTTGGTTACACACGCTCAAGTTATTCGCGCCCAGACTAATGCTCTTTCCCCCACAGTTTCTACCTCAATGGATAAAGATAAAACCGAAAAATCAATGGAGGCGACTGAAAGCTCCAAGGCAAAAGACGACTACTCCTTGCCGTATCCCGGGATTTTGCCTGATAATCCTCTCCATTTTCTGAAGGCTCTTCGGGACAGAATAATTTTAATGTTAATCTCAGATCCTATAAAAGAGGCGGAATTTAATCTCTTAACCTCTGACAAAAGAATCTACGCGGCGCAGCTTTTGGCAGATCGCGGAAAGGACGATCTTTCAGTCTCCACTCTTTCAAAAAGTAATAATTATTTCTATAACGCAATTTCAAGCGTTTCAGAGGCAAAAAGAATGGGGAAAAGAGTTGATGTAGTTTTAAATAGTATGAAAAAGTCAATTGTCAAACACCAAGAAGTTCTTTCTATGATTAGAAAAGTTGTTTCTTCAGACTTCTCAAATCAGCTTCAGATTGAGGAGAAAAGAATGTTGAATTTCGAAAAATCCGTAGATAATCTTCTCCTCAAATAACAATATAACTTACAAATCCGATCATTTTTTGTAGACATAAAATACCTACGGTTAATTAATTTTTTTGCCCCTTCCGCCAGCTGGCGGTCTATTACCGCAAAGCGAGGCTGCAAAACATATTGGTACGGTTTGATTCAGAAGTTGATAGTTGACGTAGAAGATATAGTGTTCTACCATTTTACTTGGCACTATATATGGTGTTTTGCACCTTGAACAACCAAAGTAAAGACAAGCATGAAATTCTAATGTCTAATATCTAAATTCTAAACAATATTTAATGTCACAAGTTACAATGTTCCAAACAGGTTTAGAATTTGACTCATTGATATTTGTGATTTGTTTAGGATTTAGTGCTTAGGATTTAGAATTTAATTATGTATGCAGTGTCCTTATTGTAAAAGCCAAGATTCAGAAGTCGTTGAAACAAGAGTTTCAGAGGATGGAACAAACGTCAGGCGCAGAAGAAATTGTATCTCATGCGGCAAGCGTTATACCACATACGAGCGAATAGAAAACATCACTCTAATTGTCAAGAAAAAAGACGGGAGAAGGGAACAATTTGATAGGGAAAAACTGCGGCAAGGAATAATGCGCGCCTGCGAGAAGACAACGGTATCGCTTGAATCTATTAATAATATAGTAGACGAGATTGAAAGGGAATTAATATCTGGCGAGTCGGTTGAGATAGAAGCAAAAAAAATAGGCCAGATGGTTGCTCAAAGGCTCAAGAAACTTGACAAAATAGCATATATAAGATTTTCAAGCGTCTTTAAGAGGTTCGTCGATTTAGAGGATTTCGAGAAGGAACTAAAGAGGTTAATTAAGTAAAATGGCTACATAGCTCAAAATGGCTACATGGTTAAAAGCAAGACCATGTGACCATATAGCTATTTCTAACCATTTAGTGTTTTATGAAATTACACGGGCTATCACAAAAAGTATTTCTCGACCGATATTCTTTAAAAGATAAGAAAGGTAACCCCGTTGAGAAAACTCCCGATAAAATGATTAAAAGGGTTTCAAGGGCAGTTGCCGCTCTTGAAAAAAAAGAAGACCAGAAGAAATGGGAGAAAGAATTCCACCACATAATGGAAAACTTTAAGTATGTTCCGGGGGGACGCATCCTGGCAGGCGCAGGAACCGGTTTTGCTGTAACCTACTATAACTGCTTTGTTATTCCCTCGCCACTCGATTCCCGCGATGGAATTCTTGACACATTAAAACAAATGGTTGAGATCATGGCACGCGGAGGGGGAGTCGGAATAAATCTATCATCGTTGCGTCCCCGCGGACATCGCGTAGAAAAAGTAAATGGATTCTCATCCGGACCCTGCAATTGGGCAGAACTTTTCTCGGTTGCCACAAAAGACATAATCCAACAAGGCGGCAGTCGGAGAGGTGCTTTGATGCTAATGCTTTGGGATTGGCACCCTGACGTAGAAGAATTTATAACTGTAAAACAAGACTTAGCAAGAATAAATGGTGCCAATCTTTCAGTTTGTGTTTCGGACTCCTTCATGGAAGCGGTTGAGAAAGACGGTGATTGGGATCTTGTTTTCCCGGACCGAAAAGACCCTGAATACGATGAGAAATGGGATGGAGACATATATGCATGGAAGGCAATGGGTAAAAAAGTTATTGTTCATAAGACCATAAAGGCGCGAGCAATGTGGGATTTGGTTGCGGATGCTGCGTGGAAATCAGCTGAACCAGGGGTTGTATTTATGGAGCGCTATAACAAGATGAACAACAACTGGTACTGGAACAGAATCAACTGTGTAAATCCGTGCGTCACCGGAGATACACTTATTACAGTTGAGGACGGGCAAAAGAAAGCCCGTGATCTAAAAGTAGGAGATAAAATTCTTACCCCAAGAGGATTTAAGCCTATAGATAAAGTATATAACAATGGATTAAAGCGAATTTATAAAGTGACTTTTTCAGACGGAGGAGAACTTAAGGCAACGGGAGATCATAAGCTTAGAACATTGAGAAACGGAAATTATGAATGGGTTGCGGTTACGGATATTAGAAAGGAAGATCAAGTAATGAAATTAGCTCCTTTTCTTGGGACCTTTGATCAAAGTGGGGAGAGCAAGAAGAACAATAATAAGAAGCAACAACAAAAAATAAATAGCGAGCAAGAGATTAGTGTTAATACTCGAAACATCTATAATCATAGTTTTGCTTTCCTCGCGAAAAATAAGCTTACTGTCCAAAAAGCAAGCGAGACAGCGCTTGAAACTAGTATACCAAACCAATCGATTTTTTCAACTCCTAAGAGTACAGGAGGAAGTACTGCTAATGCAAATATAACTTGGCCAATACCGGCTGTAATGTCTGATAATTTCTTAAGTTCAGATCTTCCCAAAACAAATGCCTCTAATAAAGAAGATCTTCTTAACGGAGCCATTAATGAAAGTATATCAAAATTAGGGCTTCAATCAGATTTTGCGCGTGTAGTTCGAGTTGAGGATACTGGACGGGATGAGGAAGTTTACGATGTCCATGAACCAGAGACATTAACATGGATAACGAATGGATATGTTAGCCTTGATTGTGGGGAAGAGGGACTGCCGGCTTGGGGCGTCTGCAATCTTGGATCAATTAATTTATCAGCACTTGTCAAGGGTAATAATATTGACAAGAAAGGGACTTTTGATTTTAGAGCGCTGAAACGAGTTACTCGCGCCGCAGTTCGTTTCCAAGACAATGTCATTGAGATGGATCCTTATGTTTTCGAAGGGATCAGGAAAACCCAGTATGAAGGAGAGAGGAGAATTGGTCTTGGGACAATGGGTCTTGGAGATACCTTAATTAAGCTCCACATGAGATATGGATCTCCCACATCTCTTAAGTTTATAGATCGCGTCTATAAAATAATTCGCGATGAGGCTTATGCTGCGTCTGTCGATATAGCCCGTGAGAAAGGGTCTTTCGGAAAATTTGACGCGAAACTCTATCCTCAGGGGAAATTCATTCAGCAATTACCCGATCAGATTCAAGCAGGTATTAAGAAGGGTATTAGGAATTCGATTCTTTTAATGCAGGCTCCTACCGGTTCAACTTCTCTCCTTGTTAATACAACCTCTGGAATCGAGCCGGTTTATGAATACGAATTTATTCGCAGGGATCGCATTGGCGAGCATGTGGTTCGCCATCATCTATACGAAAAATGGTATGAAAAGCACGGGTTAGATTTTGAAACTAAAAAAATCGAAAAACCAGCATGGTTTGTCTCAGCAAATGATTTAACACCAGAGGATCATGTTCAAGTTCAGGCAATAATTCAAAAGTACGTTGATGCTTCAATTTCAAAAACAGTTAATGCACCAAAGACCCACACGCCAGAAGACGTAAAGAGACTTTACACGCTTGCCTATAAACTTGGCTGTAAAGGCATTGCATACATGAGAGAGGGATCTCGGGCGGGAGTGCTTGAGCGGGTGGATGGCAAAAAGGCCATGCCTGCCGGCCCGCAGGAGGAAGAAACACCAACCCCTGACATTAAAGTACCTCCAGTTACAAAAAGACCCCCTGTCATGTATGGGTTAACCTACAAAACCCAGACTCCGCTAGGAGATGCCTTTATTACCATCAATAAAGATGGTCAGGGGAATCCATTTGAAGCCTTTATAACAATCGGAAAGTCAGGCTCTGATGTTGCTGCTATGGCTGATGCTTTGGGCCGAATGATTTCTTTGGCGCTTCGTCTTCAAAGTCAGGTTCCAGCTCGCGAACGTGTAAGACAAATTGTCGCGCAGCTTTCGGGAATCGGAGGGATGAGGACAATAGGATTTGGAGAAAAGCGAGTGCGCTCAGTACCTGACGCCGTAGCAAAGGTTTTGGCTGAGGAATTTGGATTTTCGGTTAACGGAGAAGTGCGTGATCTTCGGAGACAGGTAAATGGTCAAGCGGCAACAAGCCCAACTCCGATCGGAATAAACGGGAATGGCCCGTCTAGACTCGTAGGCGAGGCTGGCCCGCTTTTTACAGGAGAGAGCGTTAGTAATAGCAATGGCACGCCCGTTCCAACCTTTCGATACGACTCCTCCCGATCGAACTCGGGGCAGGTAGAACAAGCAGTTGTTATGGAACAATTAAATATTTCAACTGAACCGTCGACGCATAATGCATTTGATTTCTGCCCTTCTTGCGGAGCAGCGACTCTTGCTCACGAGGAAGGATGCAGCAAATGCTATAGCTGCGGCTATTCTGAGTGCTAAATACGAATTTATGCGAATTGTTAGTCCGAATTTATTCGAATAGTTTAAAAACTTAGGTTTGAAGTTCCGAAGTCTGTGTAGATCAGACACTGTGCCGCAACCGTAAAAGTCGGGTCGAAGGCTTCAAATTTATTTAGTCTCCTTCGAGCAAAGGAAAAGATGTAATCCCACCTTCTCGATCGAGAAGGTTTTTTTTCGAGTTTAACAATTTAACAATATATTCAATGCCTATTTACACAAAAACAGGGGATAAAGGTAAAACATCACTTTTCTCAGGGAAAAGGGCATGGAAGTTTGATGCGCGAGTTGAGACTTATGGGACTATTGACGAATTGAATTCGGTTATAGGTATTGCAGTTTCCCATCTTCCAACAAAGAAAGGTTCGAACAAGCTTAAAAAGATTTTACTAAGTATTCAAAGCGACCTTTTCTATATTGGGGCATATCTTGCCGATCTTCCCGATACTATTGAGGATATCGACTTGGTTCAAAAAACAGAGGAGTTCGAAAAGAATATCGATTTCATGATGAAACACTTGCCACCCACTTTTAACTTTGTTTTGCCGGGCGGAAGCCGTGCCGCAGCTTTTCTTCATCAGGCAAGAACAGTTGCCCGCAGGGCAGAGCGAAATTTAGTTCGCCTTTCTAAAAAAGAAAAGACAGACGAAAGAGTAATGAAATATATAAATAGACTCTCAGACTTATTTTATGCAGCCGCGCGCTTTGCAAACCGAATCGAAAAGAAAAAAGAAACCATTTGGTCCCGATGAATTTTATTCATGCGGGATCCCGATTGAAACTATCATCGGGAGAGAGATAACATGAGACCAGAAGCTTATACAGTAGTTTATGATACGCGAAATTATAAAGCGCCAATCCCGCTGGAACTTGCACCTGAAGACGTTTTCAGCAAGAGAGAAGAGGGGATAAGGGACAATATTTTAAGGTATCTAGGAGAGTATAGGGTAGGGGTGAAATTCGACGAGTTCTTCTATCGAGAAGAGAAGGATCATTTGACAGGAGAAACACATTTAGCATCTTCTGAGCCAGGCGCGATAAGGGATATTTTTCAACGCTCAATAACATCACGTGAACGAAAAGGACTCTCAGTAAGACGTGAAACCGCAGAGTGTTTGGGTTTTCAGAAATTAGAGCAGGAGCTCTTATCTTCTCCAAACGAAAAACTTTTTATTTGGGTGAGTCCTCCGGGCCCGCGCGAAGATGGATATGGTCTATACAGTTTCACCTTTGTAGGGCAAATTGTAAATGATTCTCTCAAAGGGAGGAAAATAAGAGTTATTCCATACAGAAATATAGCAACGCTTGAGACGCACAGACAAACCTTGTCTTACTTTTCAGATCGCGCGCAACAATTCTTAAAGGATACCGATTTTCTAGCAGAGCCTATTACTTTTTCGCCAAACGACGAGATACAAACACCAGAGGACATACTTGAGTTTATAGGCGAACAGGAAAAATTCAATATAGACTGGATGGGGCGGCTTCGCGGGCGAGTAGGATTTTTAATTGACGGATATATTGATCTTGTCCGAAGTGATGCTTCCGAAGATGAATTGGCAAGATCACGCAATGCTATAGAGAATTACACGATAAGAATAAGAGACGAAATTATAGCCGGTTTTGGTAATAATACATCTTCAAATATAAATATGGTTAGCGCCCAGCGTATATTCGATGATCTGGGAGACAAAACGCCCCCGTCTGTGCCTGGAAGCTGTGGCTCAACCCTCATGGAACACCACGAAAAGAATAATAAAAAGTGGGAGTATCATACGGGAGACTGTGTTGTGTGTCATGCAAAGGGGACTGATGTAGGCCCATGTAGTATTTGCAAGAATTGCGAGAAGGATTTTGATGCTCAAGAAATGGCGCCACAAAGCGCTTTAAAAGCAATCAGCTCATAGTAAAAATTGTGTTTTGTGGAAAAGTTGGGAAAAAGTTTCAAAGCATAAACCTATAGCAATTTCTAATTGTTCTAATTTCTAATTGACCTAATCAAATCCTAATGACTCAAGTCCCAATTGAGGATTGGTGCTTGATAAATTGATTAGAAATTAGGTTAATTAGATCAATTAGGTCAATTTTAAAAAGATGTCTTTTCTTGATTTCATTTTCCCTAAAAAATGCATAAATTGCAAGAGATTTGGAGGTTTCTTGTGCGCGGATTGCTTTTCGAAGATAAGATATAACGAGCCCTTCCAGTGTCCGGTTTGCTTAAAAGCCTCTTTTGACGGTCTTACGCACCCGGTGTGCAGGGATAAGTATTTGATCGATGGTGTAATCTCGACTGTTGTTTATAATTCTATAGCGCGAAAGCTGATTCGACAATTTAAATACAGGCCTTATGTTTCGAGGCTCTCCGAAATAATAGGCGAGGTTATGAACGAGGGGTTAGCTCAGAATGAGACTCTTTATAGTTTTATTCAGAGATTCAAGCCAGTCATAATTCCAATTCCTTTGAGTTCGAAACGTCTACGGGAACGCGGATATAACCATGCGGAGATAATTGCGTCTCATGTCGCAAAATATTTCAACCTAAAAATGGACCCCAAAATCCTTATTCGAATCAAAGACACGAGACCACAGTACAGACTTAATCGAAAGGAAAGATTCGAGAACATTCGAGGAGCATTCGATACAATTCGGGAAAAAACCAAAATTCCAAATTCGGTGATTTTAGTAGATGATCTTGCTACAAGTCTCGCAACGCTCAAAGAAGCCGCCAAAGTTCTGAAACAAAAAGGTTCGAAGCGAGTTTTAGGCGTCACCTTCGCAAGGGAAATTTAGTGTGGACATCTCAGATAATTCTTGGAACGACCTTGAAGATTATATCATAAAGTGTGGAACTTGCCTCTCAAACAAGGCTAATTATATGTATGCAAATACCACATAAATATCTTTGAACAAAGCTATGCAGTGGGCTGAAGGATTTCTCGTAGAGGCTTAGACATAAGCTCTTGATCATAGGTTCCTACTCCAATTGGATATCTTTTTCCTCCTTGTTCTTCAAATCTCGCTTTTATAACTCCTCGTCTGGCTAATACGCCAAGAACAGTCTGAGTAAGCTTAATTCTTTGTTCAAAATCATCTGTACCTGGCTTCGTGCCTATGCCGAAGTCGCTATCAAAGGAACGAAATGTATCTAGAAGCATAGATGGTGATGTAAAAGCCTCCGCTCTTCCCCAATCTTCTAAGGTTGGCCTGGGTTGAACAACTGCCGCCTCAGGCTGCTGTACTCCTTGTCCTTCTGCAAGTTTATTTAGTGCTTCAGTTGCTGTTTGGAAATCTGCTATGTCTTGCTCATTTCCTTCACGCAATGGAGACAGGGAGAGGTAGAAACTGGCGAGCAACCCTTCAAATGCCTCGTAGTGAAAATCAGTATCAGGCATAGTGCCAGTGTTAAATCTTGGTGCCTCAGTCATAGTTGAAGGATTTTAACATACCAATAAATAAAGGTCAAGGCGAGTCGAAATAGATATGGTAATCTGTGAATTAACTATCAGTTTAGATTGATATATCAGTCTAAAAAAATAATTTGTGGAGATGGGGGGCTTTGAGCCCCCGTCCAAAAAAGCATCTATAAAAACATCTACAAGCTTATTTGATCTTTAATTGTCGTTATAACATACTCCGATCAAAAGGATTTGTTGTAACCAAGGTTAAATTTTCGAGCAAAACCCCAACCAAAGATTTTACCTTATCCAAACTTTGTTTTTGCCCACACCTGATCGTTTGGAAAAATCTTAGTATGAACAGGTCTTAGTTTACGTACATTGCTCTTTGAGGAGCAAAGGCGAAACTTTGACCGCTAAGAAAGTTCTTAGCATTTGTTTTTGATACGCTTTTACGATTAGTATCATTATCGGCTTGCAGTTTTTAAAGAGCAATCTTGTCGATGCAATGCATCCCCAATGAAGCTCATTATAGCACAACTAGAGGAGGTTTTTCAAGTCGCGAGCTTCCTCGCGCTCGATGGTTTCGCGGCGGCGGTCGCGGCGCTTCTCGCGCTTGTTTTTGCTTTCAACCAAGGCTAGTTCTAGCTTAAAGTTTCCGTTCTTAAGATACAAAGACAGTGGGACTATTGTAAATTTCCCTTGATCGAGTTTTGATTTTAATGCGACTATCTCCCTTTTGTGAAGTAAAAGCTTTCTAGTTCGATCTTCCTGGTACCCTTCGATTCGGGAAAATTCATAAGGAAATATTTTCCCATTCACAAGATATGCTTCACTTCCCAAGATTCGAACATAGCTACCCGTTATATCTGCGTGTCCGCCGCGTAAAGCCTTTACTTCTGACCCAAGCAATACAATCCCCGCCTCAACTTTTTCAAGAGGCTTGTATGATTTTACAAAACGATTTACGATTTTCATGCTCCTATTATATCTTACTTTTAGGCTCACCGCCTCACGCACGTTGAAAATGACGCTCAGCAACCGTTAGTAGAATAATAAACACTTGGCCCCTCTTCGCTAAGTGAAAACCAGCATATTCAAGTCTCTTCGAAACGTAGTGTAATAAGACGTTGGCTTTCAGTTCATTTTCAAGTGGTAAGTCGGTTCGCCTCCAAATGATCTGCGAAAATCCCTGCCGGCAGGCAGGAGCTATAAATCTGCGGGAATCTATGAATTGCCCTCAGAGGTCGAATGAATAAAGCTTATTATTGATCACAATGTAGATTGTTTCGCCCTCTTCATCTACTGAAAAAGATGTGGCAGAAGAAAGATTTTTCCATGAGTATTGTTTTTCAAATTCGCCTCCCTTTTTAATTGATATAATTCTTACGTTTTTAGGATCTAGAATATAAATGTTTGAATAGTCAGGGGAAGTGAAGATATTAGAACCATCGCCCAGGCTTCCTGTTAAGCCTTGAATAGAAAAGCTATCCTCGCGGCCTCTTGTGAATTTCCTAATTTTCTTGCCGTCTATGATCCAAATTGAAGCATTAATAGACATGCTTTTAGGGCTCGTTAATGTAATATCTTCAACAAAATAATCTGATCTATTACCACCAACATATTTATCAACAGTTTTATCTTTTGTATTCAGCCCGTAAACATTACTGCCAAAGCTATCTATAGAGATTGTCAATTCGGGGCTCTCGACTATTGTCGTTGTTGCGCCCGAGCTTTTTGTAGTTCTTGTAATTCCTTCAGCCCCCAGAATATAAACGAATCTTTCATCGGCAACAACCGATTTGGTATTTCCATTCTCCGAATCGATTTCTTTCTCAACTTTTCCATCAGAAGAAAGAAGCAAAACTTTTCCATCTTCGTCAACAGCAACAAGGCCATCCCGAAAAGTAACAAAACTCACATTTTCAACCAATGTTTTTTGGTTTGCGATAGTCGCTTCTGCCCCTAGTTCTCCAATCTTGCCTTCAACTTTTCCTATGAATTCATCAAGCTTCTTTCTTTCAGAAGAGCTTGAATTAAATTTGTCTCGCGATCCTTCAAGAGTGCTTTTTAATGAATCAAATTCTTCATAAGCAAGCCCCTTATTTAGGCTGATTAAATCAAGCGCCTCTTCGTACTTTTTTTGAGCAGGAGTAAGAATTTCTGAGAGTTCTTTTGCTCGCCTATTACTTTCTTGTCGATTGCGCTCAAAGAAAATGCTTCCTGCTAACACCAAAATCAAGACTCCGATAGCAATGATTATTAGTTTTTTTCTGCCAAGACTTTTGATGTTAAAGCTTATGGTTGGGATGCTTATGTTTGGAATTTTTATTTTTGGGCCACTGTCTTCATGCCCAAGCTCTTCAATCGACTCGTCCTCCGGAGAAGAAAGTAAAGCGCCTTCTATACCACTCTTGTATTGAAGAATTATTGCTGCTTCCGTACCTTTTGGCTCTTCATGAACTAGCGGAGCAAGATTTTCTGAAATTTCAGAAACATCAAGATTATCTAAAACGCGAGAAAGCTTCTCAATGGGCACTTTCTCCATAAAATCTCCTGTTTCAAGTATAATTATGTCATCCGCTTGAATTTTTCCTGAAAAAGCAGACACCTCAACTTTTGTGCCCCTTGCAATAGAGCCAATTTTACTACCTCTCTTTAAAATAACTTCGCCTGCTCCTGCGATTACTATATGGAGCATGGCATCATGTATTGTTGTAAGCACAATTGAGATCGATTCCTTCTCAATTCCCGTAAGTGAATTATCAATGCTTTTCTTAATATTCGCGAGGCTTTTATCATCAAGAGAAAAATATTCTCGCTGAATTTTTTCAAGCAACTCCTTCCCTTGCGTAACTATTCCAGCTTCAGAGCTCTCAGATTTTATAGAAAGAATTACATAGAGATTCAAAGTGGAATAGGCTTGAGCCCAGGTAATGTCAGTGGGATTGGCAACTATTTTTGACAAAAGAATATTCTGGTCCATGCTATAAGAATAGCACCGCAAACAGTAATAGAGCAAGGGTAGCTACAAGATGAGCTCCTGCAAGAACGGTAAAAATAGGTGAAAACGTTATTTGGTTTATTATTCTATTCAAATTCCCTATCTGGATCGTTAGGATAAGCGCAAAGAGACCGTAAATACTTATTAGAATCATCAAGGCAATCTTAAACAGCACGTCCTGATTTGAAAATATGTTAACAAAAAAATCTATTAATTCCATTAAGGACCTTTCCCTCCAATCATGCTCGCGATTATACGAACAATCTTTGCAGGTTCTGGAGCGCGATCAAATTCAAAGTTCGCAAATTTTGCTGCGGTCTGGATTAGAACGTCGCCATAATTGAAGACAGACCTAATTGACCCAACCTGGGAATAGGATACGTCCTCTATTAGCTCGAGTCTTGTTTCTGCAGTATGCTTATATAAAATTCCAGAGACATCAAGGTCAATTATTCGTCTATTTGTGACAAGGCCTACATTGAAATACCAAAGAGTGAATTCAACCAGAATGAAGCCTGCGACAATAAGATAGTAAAAAAGGGTAGTTATAAGTTGAGTTTGCGGTGAAACCTGAATAAATGGCGTAAGTAGATCAGAAAACATAAAAACTAAAAGGGGTACAAAAATCAAAAAAAGCGCAGTTGCGATCCATGGAACATTTGTTATTAAATCCCGCCGAACTAAAAGAACTATCTCCTCATCCTGTTCCTGGTTCTCAAATATTAAACCTTCAGGGTTAATCCCCAAAGATGAGTAGAAATGTACGGAATTTTTAGATTTGAGCCGGCTTTCAGTTTTCTGATCTTGCGAGCTTAAAATAAATTCGCCCTCAAGCGGCGCTTTAGGCATAATGAGGCTATTATAGCACTATTGTCTTTCGGCGTTAAATAGGGGACCAACGATCTGGATATTGGCCGGAGCCCTGAGATTAAACCAGTCCTTGAATTCTTGACCTGAAAAGCTTTGCGATCCGGCATCGCCTGACACATTGACAGACGTAGTTCGGCCGCCTGAAAAATCTGCCCCAATAGATATCTCAGAAACTGTATTAAAAGGGGTTATGCTTCGACTTGTAAGTTCTTGACGAATACGTGCCTCATCCCATGTATCTGTTCCCGCAGGATTTGGCTTATCCGTTTGATAGAGATGCTTACCGCATTCATCATACGAACACTGCCGGGATAGCAGAGTGACATTTGCGATATCCGCAACTTCCGATGGCCTAAGCCATGCTGTTTTTTTATCTCCTCGTGCCCCCCAGTCACAATAAAACCAAGGAGACTCGCGATCATAGGCATTCGATTGTAAATCCGAAAACCCTCCAGCCGAGCCCGTTGTGGTATCTGTTACATGTTTAGTGTAAGATGTTCCTCCGCCCCAAACTTCAGCCGAGGTAAATACGTAACCACCATGGGTTGAAGCATACCAGGCTTTAATAGGGCTTCCACCGCTAGTCATGACTAAACCTTCTGTGTTTTTTACAGCCTGTGCCCATGCTCCTGTTTTTGGATTAGAATTAAATACCTGACAACTCTCGCTTGTACAAATTTCCCCGGCGCCATTATTAGTATAAGCAAGCGCAAACGATCTTGCCGCTATAGCTTGCGCTTCCAAAGCAGCCATGGGCCAGCTTTCGGGCATCTCGTAAATTCTTAGAGCATAATCCTCCAAGGGGAATTCTCCTTGCCCCTGGACTTTTATCTTAATGTTTGTGTCCCATTTAATCACTTCAAAATTTGCGTAATAAGCTCTTAGAATGTCGTCTCTTCCTTGATTTGTATCAGCCCGTCCTTTCGCTCCGTATTGATTCATGCCGACCCTATGAGGCGCTCCATAGGTAAAGAAGGCGAGACGTGGGGAAAATCCGGGATCAACCCCTCTGTCATCCGTGCACCCCCGAGCCGAAGTGCCGGCGGATCTTGGAATATTGAGCGCGGCGAGTCTTTGGCCTAAGATTTCTTTTTGGCGGGCAGAAAGCTTTGCGATTTCAGAGGACAAACTTGCCTGATAGTCGCGTGCTCCTTTTACAACTTTATCAATCTCTCCTTTTTCTTGCGCAAGTTTCTCTTTAATACTAACTAGCTTTGCCTCTTCTTCTTCAAGTTTAGCTTTTCGTTCCTCAAGACCCACAATCTTCAATGCTATTTGCGTAATGGTGTCTTTGTCCCGATCAGCATCTCTTTTTTGATAGATAATTATTCGAGTCACCTGCGCCGCGTCTGCTTGGGAAACAAACACCAAAAGGGGTGAGAGAAAATAACTTTTTATATAATAATCGCGGACTGTTTTGTTGAAAATACTTTTGTTTTTTTCAAGGTCTTGATATCCTTGATCAATAATTTTTTTCTTTTCAACCAAATCGCGCTCGACAAACGCAACTCTATTCTCAATACCTTTAAGCTGAGTTTGAAGATTTTTTAACTGGCTTTCAAGCGGCGCCGTTGCTTTCTGAGAAGCTGACAAGGCTGCTTGTAATTCAGTTAGTTTCTTATTAATGTCGTCGAGTTCATCTGAAAATACTTGAGGAACTACTAGCAATTTAAATCCCAAAACCAAAAACGCCACAAGAAAGAACAGAAGAGCTTTTCTCATCGGAGA
>Ga0155158_150_pt1 | contig 20040 bp, 25 predicted proteins | sample RifCSPhighO2_01_FD_106126 | JGI IMG/M metagenome (GOLD analysis project Ga0155158, IMG submission 106126) | Candidatus Levybacteria bacterium RIFCSPHIGHO2_01_FULL_40_15b | reverse complement strand
TAATTAGCTTCTATGAAAGTTGGCACCGTTGCGCTTATCCGCCTTCGCCAAGGCTTCGGCGGACGAGCTGTTCATAAAGTGAGTATGAATATTCAAGTTGGGAGGTTAATGTAACATGAGAGTTGGCACCGTTGCGCTTGTTGGGAGGCCGAATGTGGGGAAGAGTACGCTTGTAAATAATTTGGTGGGGCAGAAAGTTGCTATAACATCCCCAAAACCTCAGACGACACAATTTTCAATTTACGCGGTTTATGAAGATGAAAATGCTCAAATTGTTTTTGCGGATACTCCCGGTATATTTGCGAAAGCTCCAAATAAGCAAGTAAACTTGGAGGCGCAGCGGGTGCTTCGCGAGGAGATAGACGTCATATTGTATATAGTAGATCACACGAGGAAGCGCGGAATAGAGGAGAATAGAGTACTTGGAATCTTACGAAAAATTGATAAGCCCAAGATTTTGGTAATAAATAAAATTGATCAGAAAACACCAAGCTTCCTTTCGGAATATAGATTTCTTGAAGATGAGTTTGACACTGTAGTTTCGGTATCAGCACTTAAAAACAAACACTTATCGCTTCTTATTCAAGCAATTCTGAAATATCTTCATGAGGGAGAAAAGATCGTAATTCGCGAAGATATGCCGACACCCGCGATAAATCTTGATTCTAAATTGTATATTGCCGAAAACATTCGAGAAAAAGCCTTTTTGGTCCTTCGCGACGAACTTCCGTATTCTGTTCGAGTTGTTGTCGATGAGGTTATAAAAAGGGACAACGGAATATTTTATATCAAAGCGCGATTGCTTACTAATAAAGAGCGATATAAAAAAATGATAATCGGCGCGGACGGCGCGCGAATCAAACAAATCGGCAGTATGGCGCGCAAAGAACTTGAGCTTGCAACCGGACAAAAGATTTATTTGGATTTAAAGGTGGAAGCAGAAGAGTAGCAGGAGTACTCTTAGCGTCTCTAACGGGGTTGATTTTTGCCTTCCAATTCTTCTTAATATAATATAGATGTGTGAAATGTGAAGTTGGAGGTTGGATATAGAAGTGAGAGGTGTGATAAATCTCATTTCCCACCTCATAATCTAACTTCTAATTTCTAACTTCTCACCTCTCTTGTATGCCTGAATTTAAGTTTGCGCATATTCCCTCGCTTGAAAATTGGATAATTTTGGCCCCAAAGCGGGCCGAGCGGCCAGATATTCACATGAAGAAGAAAAAAGGCTTTTGCCCTTTTTGTATAGGTAATGAAAAACGGGAACCTGAAGTCTATAGGATTGGTGGAGAACCGGGGGATAAAAATTGGTCTGTACGTGTCGTCAACAACAAATTCCCATTTGCGCCGATTCATGAGGTTATAATCCACACACCTGATCACAAACACAGTATTTCGGAGATTTCAATTGAGCATGTAAAGCTTGTTATTGAGGTATTTGTCAATAGATTTAATACTCATTTGAAAAAGGGGACTGTCTGTATTTTCTCAAATTCGGGACATGATGCAGGAGAAAGCATCAGTCATTCTCACTCTCAGCTTGCGGTTGTTCCAAAAGAAGTGCCAATAGTTGTTCCGTCGCTTGAGGAATTCTTAGAGTATGACCGCGAGTTTCTAAAAGTTAAAGACTTTGAACTTATCTGTCCGCCCTATTCTCAGTGGCCGGATGAGGTATGGATAGTGCCTTGTGATCGTGGAAAATTGTTCGGCGAGATTACTTATGAAGAGATGGAGAATTTGGCGTACATTTTGCGCCGGCTTGTCTTTATATTCGAAGCAAGGCACGGCGAAGATTTTCCCTACAACTTTTATATTTATCCGCGCCGCGATTGGTATCTTAGGATAATGCCGCGCGCCAAAATCCCGGGAGGCTTTGAAATCGCAACGGGAATTTTTATTAATACTCAAGATCCCCACGATACAATGAAATTTATAAAAGACCACTTTTTTGAGGAAAAACGCGAAAAAATCAAACAACACAGGGCTGAATATAGAAGAGGCGTCTGATATAAATATTAAAAATTAAATATAAAAAATAAAATATGCTTAACTCTGGATTCGGATGCCGGGGGACATCGTGGATTTGAGTGTAACGCCTGTGATGTTTTGTGGGCCGATCGCTGAGATAACACTTTGAATGTTTTCCGCTAGCTTACTGTCATCGAACGAAACTTTTCCAACGCTCATATGAATTAGTGGAAATTGCGCTTCGGTCTTAAACGTTATTTGCCCCGCAGATAATTTTTCGACTACTGTGTCAGGTTTGTCAGTTATTGTCCCCGCCTTTGGATTTGGCATAAGGCCTCGGGGGCCTAAGATTCGCGCGACTTTTGCTAGTTTCTCCATCATAGAGGGTTCGGCGACAAGTACGTCAAAATCAATTTTACCTTTTTCGATTTCTGAGATAAGGTCATCATTCGCAATTGCAATACGGAGTTTTTTTCCGGTCCCATGGGGTAGGGTAACTTGTCCTGAGATGCCTTTTTGGCGAGTGTTAATATGTAACTCAACTGTTTCGTCAAAGTTGCTTTTTTTGAATTTTCGAAGCAAGTCTATACCAGCAGAAATAGGATAAGCGGTTTTTTTAGCAATAAGAGAACTATTTCCAGTATGCCTCTTAGATCGAACGCGCGCCTTTGACTTCTTTCCTTTTTTCGATTTTTTCTCCTCCGTTTTGTGTTCGGCTTCTGATACTTTTGATACCCCTGATATCTCTGGTACTTTTCCCTCTAGCTCCTTTGCAATCTCCTCTTCCGATATTCCAACAGCGGTGATTCTCTGTCCACCACCAAGGCCAACGCCTTTAACCTGAGCTCTTTTTCCCTCTTTTCGAGCCTTTGCTTTTTGTTTTTGTTCCTGTTCCTGTTGTTCGTCTCCAACGACTTTTAGTCTGATTTTCCCCATAATCCTTCCTTTCAGTCAGTCAAGTTAAAAATTAAAAGTTAAAAATTCAAAATTACAATTCAAAGTTCAAAATTTAAATAACTTTAGACTATCAACTGCAACTTTTAACTTTTCACTTTGAACTTTTAACTATTCGGTTTGGATGCCCATGCTCCGTGCTACTCCCTTCACTATTTTTGCGGCTTGGTCAACGTCGCGAGTATTAAGGTCATCCATTTTAGTTTCGGCTATTTGTTTAGCCTGACTGTCCGAAAGTTTTCCGGCTACTTCACGCCCCGGTTTGCCGGCGCCCTTTTCAAGACTCAAAGTTTTCTTAATCAATTCCGCAATTGGAGGTTTCTTGACAATAAACGAGAAGGTGCGGTCTTCATAAACTGTAATCACAACCGGCAAAACTGTGCCTTTTTGATCGGTAGTTTTGTCGTTAAAAGCTTTAACGAACTCCATTATGGGAAGCCCATGCGGACCCAGGGCCGTTCCAACAGGAGGAGCCGGAGTGGCCTCGCCCCCTTTAACGTTCAATTTGATAAGTGTTTTTATTTTCTTCGCCATTGCTTCGCAATTAAGATTCTCGCTGATTTAAAAATAGATTCACACTGATCCGCGAAAATCTGTCCTTAATCAGTGAAAATCTTGAGCTCGACTGTATTATATCTTGGACACTTGTAAAAAGTCGAGCTCAACCGGTGTTTCGCGGCCAAAAATTGAGACTAAAACCTTAAGCTTACCTCTTGCCTCATCAATTGACTCAATGCTTCCAAGAAAGTCCGAGAAAGGGCCATCTGTGATTTTAACCGCTTCGCCTTGCGAGAAGGCAGATTTAAAGACCGGCGCTTTCATATCCACAAACTTTACAATCGCCTCAACCTCTTCATCGCGGACCGGAGTGGGTTTATTTTGTGTTCCAACAAAGCTTGTAACGCCCGGAGTTGTACGAACTAAGAGCCATGATTCATCGTCCAAAATCATTCTGACGAATATGTATCCCGCGAAAATCTTTTCCTTAACTGTTTCTTTTTTGCCAGATCGGACTTTGACTACTTCTTTTGTAGGGACTAAAACCTCTAGGATTCGCTCCTTGAATCCCATGGCATCAACTCTTTGCATAAGAGTTTTTGCCACTTTGTTCTCATGGCCTGAATAGGTATGTACTATGAACCACCTAGGTTTTAAATTCTGTTCCATAATTTAAAAAAATTCTAAATCCTAATATCTAAATCCTAAACAAATTACAATGAAGTAATGTTTAAAATTTGAAACATTACAATTTATATATTGTTTAGTATTTAGGATTTCGTGCTTAGAATTTCTCACCTCACTAGGATTCCTAATAGATTTGTGAAAAGAAAGTCTGCGGCTCCAAGATAAACTCCCACTAGTAAGCTGATTATAATGACAATGGAAGTTAACCTTACGACATTGTTTAAGTCAGGCCAAGTTACCTTATCGAGCTCGCTCTTTACTTCCCCTAGGAACCTAAACATCCAAGAATTTTACCACAACTTGAGCTTGCTTGTAAAGCGCGATTATGCTTGGGGATTTTGCGTGGGCGTAGCAGTCGGTTCAAATCTTTCTCGAACCATACCTAAGGCTTCTTGATACTTTCTAGCCTCTGCTAGTGAAACCGTACTGTGTGCTTCATTCCACGATCTACCTCTACTATCATTTCTAACTAGGCTGCTTCCGTATTGGGGCAATTCCTCATTTATTCTGCCACCTGGAGCGATTTTAAGAAACGTTGGCAAGCCACTAACTCGAATATTCATATCTCTTCCCCCATTAGATAGGGGAGTGCTGCCATTGCAAAGCTCGTTATCAATAGTTACGGTTGAGATTGACCCATCATCGGTTTCTAGATCAACTGATAAGACTTTTGTAGCGGGTTTTCCTTCAAGTCCCAATATCCTAAAAAATCTTTCCACCCTATTGCCTTTGGTGATAGCTTGGGACTGAAGTAGTCCTAGCCCATGCTCATACATATTTCCAAGTACCTTTCCCGTCTCCAGAACCTCCTCTTTTCTCTGACGTAGTTCTGCGGTGCGTCGCCTAGCTTCTATGAGTAGTGTCATGTTGATTGTGATATTAGCATCGGGAATTTCAAAAGTCAACGGGAATTTAGGAATTTTATGAGGTTTGTAAAGATATATGCTTGGGATCAAAGGCGGGGATATTTTCAGTTGCATCCAAAATTTCTATAGCTAAAACTTTGCCATCTTTATCTTCATCCACCAAAATTGAGTCAGTAATCTTGCGTGTAGCATCATACTTTCCACGGGCCAACTCTATATACATTGCATCAACTTTCGAATCGTAGCGTATTTTCATGTTATTTTCTCTTTAAGTAATAAGATGTTATTACTGTAATTTTCGAACCTTCAGTAACTGTTACGGCCTCTAATATTTTAGCACCAAACCTTCTTCTTCGCAATCGGCGATTTTTAAAACTTGGCAGTATTGCTTGAGGATTACTTACTGTTTCGCCCGCGCGTTTTTGAGAGATGTGGCGTTCCTTAAGTTGTTTCTTTGCGTGGTCAGTAAAAACAATCGGCATAAATTCATTTTATATGATTTTTTGACTTTTGGGGAGTTTGGAACTAAAATGATTTAACGTATGTCGAAAATAAGGAAAGCGGTAATACCAGCCGCCGGGTTTGGGACTCGCTTCTTACCTCAAACCAAGGCGATGCCTAAGGAGATGCTCCCGATAGTTGATAAGCCTGTCATTCAATATGTGGTTGAAGAGGCAGTGGATTCAGGCATTGAGGACATAATTTTAGTTACAGGGGCCTTAAAACGCGCGATTGAAGACCATTTTGATGTTCCAAATGCGGAATTGATCAAGAATCTTGAAGACGGAGGCAAACAGGATTTAATCGAGCATACGAAGAAAATCTCCGAGATGGCCAATTTTATATATGTTCGCCAGAAAGGGCCGTATGGAAATGGGACGCCGGTTTTAGCCGCAGAGCCAATAATTGATAATGAATCCTTTGCGGTTCTCTGGGGAGATGAATTTATTATATCTAATCCTCCGCGGCTTGCCCAAATGATTGAAGTCCACGAAAAATACGGCGGAGTTATCATTTCTGGTGTTCGAATCGATAAAAAAGAAGACCTTGCGCGCTACGGAATTGCGGACTTAGAACATGTGGAAGGCAATGTTTCGAAAATCAAAGCAATTGTAGAGAAACCTGATCCGGAACAGGCCCCTTCACAAATCGCTACTCACGGCGCATATATTTTGCCGCCGGAGATTTTTTCTGCGTTAAAGCGTTTGAAGCCGGGGCAAGGTGGAGAAGTATGGTTAGTAGATGCTATTAATCTGTTGCGCGATGATGGTACGCCAATTTACGCGGTCGAAATTAAGAATGGAAAATACTACGACACCGGCGACAAACTCGAATACATGAAAACAGCCGTAGAGCTAGCACTTAAGCACCCCGACATCAACGGCGCGTTTAAAAAATTCCTCAAAGAACTCAACCTCGACTAGGCCTAGTGATGTTAGGATCTCAGAGTAAATTAGCTTCAAAAATTCTTATTGTAATCCACTTTTAATTCTGCAATAATTAGACACTATTGACATTAGTATCACACTGTAATACACTATGATTAGAATTACCGTTAAGTATTTGGTTTTTGATGAGTATAACCTTGAACACATCAAAAAACATAATGTTACAAGAGAAGAAGTCAAGGAGATTGGGAAGAACTTTCTCTATCACAGAAGAACTCATACAGGAAGATATTTAGCGGTTGGGAGAACCGGCAAGAGGATAATAACTTTAGTAATCAGAAGAATATCTGTTGGGAAATATTATCTAATTACCGCTAGAGACGCAGGTAAGAGAGAAAGGAAATATATATATGAAAAAGAAAAATAGAATCCCTAAATTTAAAACTTATGAAGAGGAGGCAAGATTCTGGGATACACACAGTGTTACTGATTTTATCGATGAAACAGAGAATGTAGATATTGTTTTTGAACTTGATAAACCAAGAGATGAAACATTGATAGTCCGTCTTCAAAAAGACTTTAAAGATAAACTTGAAAAGACAGCTCGATCTAAAGGTTTAAATGTTTCAACATTGGCTAGAATGTGGTTAATGGAAAAATTACATTCCAATAGGTTCGAATAACGTCTAGCCCTCGTAGCACTCTTCTTCTGATATAATTGCCTTATGCAAGTTCATATTGCGCTTTACCACTGGAAGGAAGGGATACCGCAGGAAAAAATTGATGATGCACTTTTTAAGATTGCCGCTCTAGAACAAAAAATTGATGGCATTGTTGAGATTTCTTGCGCCAAAAACGAATCCAAATACGCTGAAGGTTACACTCATGTTATATTAGTTCGGGGGCGAGATGCGAAGGCTTTGGCGGACTATCGAGCACATCCCGATCACGATATCGCAGCTAAAATTATTGAGTCAATGGAAGAGAGGGGCGTTGGCGTTGACTTTTCTACATCACGAAATACTTAATATTGTCTTCTGATATAATTACCTCATGAATCCAATTTGGGCATTAGTTAACTGCAATAATTCAAAAGAAGCAAAAAACATAGGAAAAGCTATGTTAGAGCAACGATTAGGAGTTTGCTTCGATATAATTCCAAGAGAGCTGACGACTTATTTCTGGCCACCTCAATCGGGAAAATTGGAAGAAGCAAAGGGATCACTACTTATAATAGAAACATTAGAAGAGAAATACCCTAGTATTAAAAAAGAGATAGAAAAGCTCCATAGCGATAAATTGCCATTTATTGGGTATATTACTATACAGGGAACTGATCAGAAATATCAAGACTGGATTAGGGAGGAGTTAAAATAATATGTTTGAACTTTCTCCATCCCTCGGAGGGCGTTGAATTGCCGCGGTTCTTTGCATTTCGGGAAATATCACTTTTTCGTCTACGTCGCCGGCTTTTCCTGCTATCTCCATAACTTGCCGAAGCGTTAAGGCGCGGCCAATTCTTACTTCATACTTATCAAGCGCATTAAACGAACTTTTCCCCCAATAGTCTTCTCTTCCGGAAAGCCTAAGATCAACAAAAAGAAATGCAATGTTCTCAACATTTGAACCTCTGGCAGCTGCGAGAAAAAATCCCACAGGCCTCTTAGGAGTCTGTCCCTCAGCCCTTTCATAATAGGGCTTAAGATTAGGTTTTCTTTCGCCCTCAGGCGCAATAAAAAGAATACCCCCCTGCCTGACAATTTCAACCGCATCTCTTATAAACTGCTCATTTCCTTCGCCCAGTTTTGGCACGGGTTTTCCTTGCCGGACTGCCTTTTTGACTGTATTTTCAGTTACGATTATATCTATTCTTATCCCAAGCACATTGGTAACCGCCATCTCTCCGGGCAATACTTGATGGGAAGAAGTTGGAGCGATTATATTCCTCCTTCTCACTACTTTACTTAAGGATGCGATTTCCTTCAAAATCAACGGCGGATCTTTAAGAGAAAAATGTTTAAACACAACAACGCCCCCAAATCCTTCAAGAAGCATTTTCTCAAAATCGGCAAGGCCATCGCATTCAGGATCCTTGATAATATCACTTCTTAAAAGTGGTGAGAGCATAAGTATAGCCGCTTCTCGACGCAGCGGTGTGGTATAAGTCGCTGTTTCTACTTTGCTCATGGCGGCAATTATATCACAGTAGCTTTTCGCAATTTACATTTACGTCGTTTGGCTTTAAAATTAAAAGACTATGGAAGCACGTGAACTCATTACTAATAACTTATTACTAGTTGTTCGAAAACTCTCAAAAGCCGGGGTTGATGTTCGGGTTTCGATTTCGGAAAGACTTGAAAACGGGGATTATTTTACGAATGTCGCCCTGAGACTTGCTTCGATTCTGAAAAGGAAGCCGCTTGATATAGCTTATGAAATCAAAACCGAATTCGAAAAGCTTGTTTCACCCTCATCCCAACCTTCTCCCATCAAGGGAGAAGGAGATCAAAGTTCAGTTATTGATAGGGTTGAGGTTGCGCCGCCGGGATTTGTTAATTTCTTTTTAAGTAGACAGTATCTTGCCGACACTATAGATAAAATAAGAGAGAAGGGTAGTAAATTTGGCAATTCAGATGTTTTGAAAAACCAAAAGGTGATGGTTGAATTTACAGACCCCAATCCCTTTAAGGAGTTTCACATTGGGCATTTGTATTCAAATCTTGTGGGCGAGTCAATTTCACGATTGTTTGAATCCCAAAGAGCAACGGTTTGGCGGGTATGTTATCAGGGAGATGTTGGGCTTCATGTTGCAAAGGCAATTTATGGAATGCGAAAGTTAGCAGATCAGATGCCGGATGATAACGCGCCTTTGTCTGTCCGAGCGCAATTTATGGGGAGGGCATACACGCTTGGTTCGCGCGATTATGATTCGAATGAAAATATAAAGAAAGAAATTGATGAATTAAATAAAAAAATCTATGACCAAGATAGTTCGATTCGAGAATTATACAAAAAGGGTAGGGTTTGGAGTCTTGAGTATTTTGATTCGATTTACAAACGGCTCGGAACAAATTTTAAGCGCTTCTATTTTGAAAGCGAAGTCGGAGAAGAGGGCGCTCGAATTGTTCGCGAGTTCTCGAAAAAGAAAGTGTTTGAAAAGAGTGAGGGAGCGATTATTTTTCCGGGTAAAAAATATGGTCTTCACAATCGGGTTTTTATAAATTCCCAAGGCATCCCAACTTACGAAGCAAAAGATTTGGGTTTGGCGCCAACCAAGTACAAGGATTTTCCCTACGACCAATCGATTATAATCACCGCCCATGAACAAACAGAATATTTTAAGGTTGTTTTAAAAGCGTTGGAACAAACCAACCCGGAACTTGCTAAGAAAACTATGCATATTCCCCATGGAGTAGTACGCTTGCCGGGAAGAAAGATCTCAAGTAGAGCAGGAGAAGTAATCACAAGCGAGTGGTTAATGGATGAGGCTGTCTCGCGCATTTTGAGAGCCTATCCTGACATGGATGGTTCGATCGCGCAACAAGTGGGACTCGCGGCAATAAAATATGCTTTATTAAAAAACACGATAGGAAGTGATATAGAATTTAATTTCGACGAATCAATTTCTTTGACTGGAGCGTCAGGGCCGTATCTTGAGTATACTTATGTTCGAACAGAAAGCGTACTCGAAAAGCAACAACTGACAACTAACAAAGGACAACTGACAAATACAGAAAATGGTTTAAATCCTGAGGAGTTGGCGGTTTTAAGAAGCCTTGTACATTTTCCAGAGGTAGTAATGGAAGCGCAAAAGCGACTTGCTCCCAATCTTATTGCCGGCTATTTGTTCGATTTGTCCCAAAAGTTTAACCTTTTTTACCAAAAACATAAAATTGCTGGTAATTCTCTCCGATTAGAATTAACAGAGGCAGTCGGCTGCGTCCTCAAAAACGGCCTCGCGCTCATTGGAATTGAAACAGTCAGGAAGATGTAAAGCCTCTCAGTCTTTAGAGCCTGCGATTAAAGGGGTTCCTGGGCTGCTCACTTCTCCTTGCGCTTCTGGGAACTATTGTCCTTGATGCCATTTCCTTTTTCGCTGCACGCCTTCTCTGACTCAATTCATTAATAGTCTGTTCTGTTTCAAGAACAACTAAAGCCTCTCTGAAAACTTTTTTTACCAAAGGCAATGATGAAACTGGTACGCTCTTTCCTCTAAGGCCCCTTTTAATCGGAGCAAAAATATCCATATTTAAATCGTCTTCTAGGGGATCAGGAGCGTGTTTTTCCTGAAGTGCTCTTATCGCGACTTCAGCTGTTAGTTCTCGAAAACTTCCAAATATCTCTCTTGCCTCAGAGAGTAGACCATATTCTCCCTCCTCAAGGATTGCTCTTTGATCAGGAGTCCACGAAGAGCATTTATGCTCACCTATAGCAATTATTACAGCCTGAAAAATCCCGTCATCTATTTGTTCTTTTTGTATAGACTCTTGCGGGACAAATCCCGGTCCCATTTCACCACTTTCAATTTTTGCCATATGTGAAGGGATTTTACTAAAAAACTGCCGAAATTTCATCTTGAAAATCTTGAAACAGAAGGGCTAGTATGAGATAATAGCCGACATGAAATTTCACCATCATACGCTCAAAAACGGACTGAATGTTGTGATCGTACCCATCATGGAGGTTGAGTCGGTAACCACGATGGTAATGGTTGGAGCAGGATCTCGGTACGAGACTTACCAAAATAACGGAATTTCTCACTTTCTTGAGCACATGGCATTCAAGGGTACCAAGAAACGCCCGACCGCACGTGAGATATCAACCCTAGTTGATGGAGCAGGAGCCGAATCCAACGCCTTCACAGGAAAAGAATATACTGGCTACTACATAAAATCTGCCGCTCATCGAGTCGAGCTATCATTTGATATTCTTTCTGATATGTTAGCAAATCTGCTTCTCGATCCAAAAGAAATAGAAAAAGAAAGAGGGGTTATTATTGAAGAAATTAATTTGTATGAAGATACACCTCCAAGAAAAATTTCAGATGTTTACGAGGCGCTTCTATATGGTGATACGCCAATGGGGTGGGATATCGCCGGAAGAAAAGAAGTAATCAGATCAATTAAGCGTGAGAACTTTATTTCGTATATGAAAAAACTTTATTCCGCATCAAATATGATAATTGTGGTTGCCGGAAAAGTAAAAGTAGACGAAACACAAAGACTTATTGAGAAATATTTTGGCGGTCATCCTACTTTTACAACCACGGGACACAAAGCAGTAATTGAAGGTCAGAAGGATCCTGCTGTTAATATTCACCACAAAAAAACTGACCAGGCGCATTTTGCAATTGGTGTCCGAACCGTTGGTATAACAGATGAGGAAAATAAATATCCGTTAACTATTCTTGCGGCCATATTAGGTGGCGGAATGTCTTCTCGACTTTTTCATGAAGTTCGCGAAAGGCGAGGCCTTGCATACTATGTTCGGACAGGGTCTGAAGCCTACATGGATTGCGGGCACATAACAACATATGTTGGGGCTGACCCTAAAAGAATTGACGATGCCATTTGTGTAGTTGCCGAGGAATATAAGAAGGTACAGGGTAGGAGAGAAATAACAGAGAAAGAGCTTGAGAAGGCAAGGGAATTTGTCAAGGGGCACTTTGTTTTGGAACTTGAGGATACGCGCGCGGTTGCGGTTTTTTACGGCGCCAATTGGATTCTTGAGAAAAAACTGGAGAATCCCTCGGACGTTATCGGCAAGGTTGACCGAGTGAAACTTTCCGATGTGCTGCGTGTCGCAAAAGAATTTTTGTCTCAACCACTGAACCTTGCAATAATCGGCAACTATGAAGACCGCGACCATTTCCGCAAACTCCTCGCCTAGGCGGATTTTCTGTTTCTTCTGCGGGTTGTTATCTGTTGCAGCTCTCTCTCTCGTCTAAGGGCATCCAGAGCTTCTCTTATTTTATTTCGTGATATTTTTCCTAAACCTAAAAATCCAAGATGTCTGTCAGGAATTTCTGACAACGCTTCAACTGTAGTAATATTGCTTCGGATTAATCGATTAAACGTATAGGAAGGGAGACCTAAAGCCGTAATAGGTGTGCCGAACCTTACAGCTTGGACCGCATCCTGTTCTCGTCTCTTTTTCGCCGCCTCTTCAGCCGCAGAGATTATTCCCCCTTTGTAAACAGCAGTTGTTCCATCAGGTTTCACACTGACGATAACGCCTCCCGCAAGCACTTCATCCACCGTCCACGCAGCATACTGTAGCACTTCAGGAACTACCTGCGAATGATTTCTAGCTCCTGCTACTTCTCGCAAGTGCTCTAGTTGATCAACGCTACCTTTTTTTCTTGAGACCCAAACTTTTTCTCCTCGGTTTCCAGGGGTTCTTTCAGCATGTGCCATAAATGAATTTTATCAGATTTGAAAAATTTTATCAAACTATAGGTTAGCAATTCATGAACGATGTTGACCCCGATTCAATCGGGGTTGACTTTTTGTGGCTATACCCTTAAGATTAATTAACACATGGAACAAACAGTAGTGCTTATTAAACCGGATGGCGTTAAACGCGGGTTGATTGGTGAAATAATTCACCGGTTTGAGCGGATGGGCCTTAAGATTGTGGCAATAAAAATGGTTGTCCCGACGCAAGAGCTTCTTCATGAGCACTACGGAACCAAAAAAGAAGAAACGATTGAAAGATTAGGCAAAAAAACTCTTGCTTCTTATGAGCAGTTTGGCAAAGACGCAGAAAAAGAACTTGGAACAGATGATCCAAAAGAACTTGGGAAGATGGTTGTAGGGTGGTTGCTTGATTATGTCTCATCAGGTCCCGTAATTGCGATTCTTCTTGAGGGACGACATGCTGTTCAAAATGTTATACATTTGGCCGGTCCAACAATGCCGGTTCAGGCTACACCCGGAACAATTCGTGGTGACTTTTCAACAGATTCCGCAGCATATGCAAATGATGAAAAGCGAGGGGTGTCAAACCTAATCCACATTTCAGGTTCTAAAGAAGAAGCAAACTTTGAAAAGAATCTTTGGTTTAAGCCGGAAGAGATAATGTCCTACAAAAAAGCCGACGAAAACCTCTGAGGCTAGACTACGGCATACTTGGATTCACACGGATTTATAGCCGATTTTCGCTGATTTATCGCCGATTCGTAGTGGTGGTTTGTTCACCGAGGATAGTTTTGTAGTTATTTTGCTGCGCGTATTGGAAAATCAAAAATCCAATCAGTAAAACAGTTATTACTCCAACAAAGAAAGATACGGTTCTATTTCTGACCGTGCGAAAACCTTTCGATCGTGTCCGCACATTCCTTTTTTGGGCAGAAACTTTTTTTATGACCTTTCTCTTTGCCATTTTTCGACTTATAGATTAACAAGAAAAAAGGAGAGTGTCAATCAATACTCTGAATGGTATAATTATGGGGCATCGGCAAGAGATTTGCCCTCGTAGCTTAATGGATAAAGCAAGCCCGTCCTAAGGGCGAGACTGGAGGTTCGACTCCTCTCGGGGGTACAAAATCAAATTAAAAATTAAAAATTAAAAATTAAAAATTTAGAGGCGGAGTGTGGCGCAGGGGTAGCGCGCACCGTTCGGGACGGTGAGGTCGACGGTTCAAATCCGTCCACTCCGACCAACTTGGACAGAAAGGTGGTGAGAAATATATGAATGATCAGATAGGCAAAGTAGTTCACTACTATGACAAGATAGGGGTTGCGGTAGTGAAGCTTGACAAGAAACTTAAAGTAGGGGATAAGGTTAAGTTTACGTATGGCGAGGATTCTTTTGAACAATCCATCGAATCAATGCAGCTTAATCACGAGTCTATAAACGAGGGCAAGGCCGGTGATGAAGTAGCAGTGAAGGTTGACGGCCGTGCAAAAGAAGGAACAGTTGTGGTAAGATAATTACCGTGGATCAAAATCGCCCCCTGACAAAACGCGAATTAAAGCAGTTGCGCCGTCTTGAAAAGTTGGACCATGATAAGCAAGATGGCTCGCGAAATACAATTAGGTGGATAATTCTGGGAATTGGGGCCCTTCTTTTTATTGCATTTTTCGGCTTTTTAATTTTTCTCGCAAAACAAAACTCCTCCCAAAAAGAGACAACACTTTCTAATAGCGGATGGGTAAAAGGAGCAGAAAACGCTAAGGTAACGTTAGTTGAGTTTGTAGATTTTCAATGTCCCGCATGTAAAACATATTACCCGATGGTTCAAGGGCTTTTGAGCACATACAAAGATAAAAGTTTCAGGCTTATGCTTAAACATTTCCCATTAACTTCTTCTCATAAAAACGCGCTTTCTTCGGCAATGGCAGCAGAAGCGGCAGGAGCGCAAGGGAAATTTTTTGAGATGCACGATATTTTATATGATAGACAAGATGAGTGGGCGCTGTTGCCCGTGACAAGTGCCCAAGAGAAATTTATTTTGTATGCCGCCGAATTCAAGCTAGATCGGGAAAAATTTGTAAAAGATCTTGAAAATAAAGAATTGGAAGAAAAAATCCGCGCAAACCAGGATGAGGGTATAAATAATGGGGTATCAGGTACGCCCACTTTTTTCCTAAACGGGAAAATAATACAGAATCCAAGATCAGTCGACGACTTTAAGAAATTGATTGACCAAGAGCTGAAATGAGCAAAGAAGCAATAGACGTAATTATAAACCTCTTTGGAGTTGTTGTAGTCCTCGGACAGATTCTTTTAGTTTTGCTTATTTTGCTATATATATTGTTAAAATTGAACAAAAAAAATAAACAATTAAAACTTCTCTTTGATTTTATCTCGCAAAATGCTCTCTCCTTCTCTTTTCTTGTTGCCGTATCGGCAGTAGTTGGAAGTCTATCCCTTTCTCAAATTGCCAAAATTCCTCCTTGTGATCTGTGTTGGTATCAGAGGATCTTTATGTTCCCACAAGTATTTATCTTAGGGATAGCGCTTCTTAAAAACGATTTGGGAGTTAAAAAATACGTAGCTCCGCTTAGCGTAGTCGGAGCAGCGATTGCAGCCTATCATTATCTTCTTCAACAAGTACCAACGCTTCCTCTACCTTGCACAAACGAAGTGGTTTCGTGTTCTGTAAAACAGATTGAGCTTTTTGGCTACCTTACAATCCCCATGATGTCCCTCACCGCATTCGTCTTGATCTTAATTCTGATGATTTTACCTAACAAAGAGAAAAGAAAATAGCTATTCTTGAGGAGCTTCAGGAAGATAAGTTACAGAAGTTTCCGCCACATAGCCGATTGTTGCTCCCTCAATATTGATAATTTTGGTCCATTTTCCATAATATCTGCCATTTTCTTCTTTCGCCAACCCTCTTTCTATTGGCCCGGGGTAGGATCCTCCCCATACCTTAATTCCCCTAAGTACCCCCGTGATATCTATACCTTTTTGTTGTAATTCTAGAGGTGTTAGTTCTTCTGCGCCCATAGTGGGCCCTTTTCTTATAATCGGACCAACAGACTTTCCTAAATTATCTAGTTGAGGAGATAGTTGGAGTTCTAGAATTTCCCCATCTTCTCTTGGCTTGCCAAGATTTCCTTTTCCTAGATTAGCCATAATATCTAAGAATCTCCCCAATGCGATTGATCCACCAACACCGCTGGCAGCTATACCCAAGCCAACAGTACCTATTGCAGCGCCTTTTGCTACGGATCCTAAAAATTGTCCTCGAGACATTCTTCTACCTTCCCAATATTTCCCCAATTCAATTCTACTCATTCCCCAAGCCTACACTATAGGATTTGATTTGTCAAATTTTGTTATCTATAATATCAAAGCATATAAAGTGGCAGTAAGAAACATGAACAAGAAGGATTTTGTGCGGTTAATGATTTTTAGAACTATTGGTAATTTTTTGGTTTTATTTACCATATTCGGGTTTGTGGCAACGTTTGGGCCTGCTTTGTATTATGAAGTTTCATGGAGAACTGCGGATTTTCGCGGCGTCACCTATAAACTTGCATCCAACATTGAGGCATCAAACGAGACCGAACTTGGAAGATTGGTTCGTAGATACAGAGAGGAAGGTCAGACTGCGCCTGCCGCTCCGAGTCTTTTTAGAGAGGTTTTAACAAACACAAAAGAGCAAATTTTAGTTCCGCCGGACACGGAATTTTCAATAGTCATCCCAAGAATCGGCGTGTCTCAGCGTATCCAGGCAAATGTTGACTCAACAAATAAAAAGGAATATCTGGAAGTATTAAAATCAGCAATCGCTCATGCAAAAGGCACGGCTTATCCCGGGCTTGGCGGTACGACTTTTTTGTTTGCGCATTCCGCGGATAACTTCTGGAGCATCGGGCGCTACAACGCGGTGTTTTATTTACTGAAAGATCTTGAGCCCGGAGACGATGTTTATCTTTTCTTCCGAGGCAAAAGATACAATTATGAGGTCTATGATAAAAGGATAGCTGAGGCACGCGAAGTCGAACACATAGACGCTGCCTTGGGACTTGGCGAAAAAATTATTCTTCAAACCTGCTGGCCCCCCGGCACGGATTGGAAACGCACCCTAGTTTTTGCCAAGCCAAAGGGGAGCTAAATTTAGGTATGATTTCGGTTCGCCCGCCGAAGCTTTAGCGAAGGAGGGCCCCCCGGCACAGATTGGAAACGGACACTCGTGTTTGCCCGGCCAGCCAATCAATGATAGACGAGGCCGTTGAGGGTTTGGCGGTGGTTAAACATTTCTTATGCGGCAACTTTTTCGGCATGAGCGTGTTGTATAATAGTTGGTATGTCGAAGAGAAGCATTGTAATAATACTTCTAATATTGCTGTTTGCATCGCTAGTTTTCATTTTTAGGATTACATCAATTCCGATTTTATCGAATGTAGCTCAACAAATCGCGGGGCCTCCTAAAAGTTTACTTTACAAAATAAGGACAAGGGAGCTTGGCAACAAAGATAAAATTGAGCGCGAAAACGAAAAATTGCGCCAAAAAATTGTTGATTATGAAAGACTAAAAAGAGATAACCAAGTTCTTCGTGATCAATTCGAAACAGCGGCAACTCACGAATATAAACTTTTGCCCGCAAGGATTATCGGGTCATTAGGCAGTTTCAGGCGTCCCCAAACCTTAATCATTGACCAGGGAAAAAAATCAGGGGTCAGGAAAGGCGCGGCAGTAGTTTTGAACAGTAATCTTTTGGGGAAAATAGAAACAGTTTCGGAGAATTATTCAAAAATTGATCTTACCCACAATGAAAAATTTTCGACACTCGCAAGAACCTCCGAAACAAACGCTCTGGGAGTAGCGCGCGGAGCAGAAGATTTTATTTTATTTGATCAAGTTTCGATTAATGACAATATGAAAATCGGTCAACTGCTTTTAACACGCGGAGAAATAAATGAAGAAGGTTTTGGAATTCCGCCGGACTTTATAATCGGGAAAATTTCCGAAGTAGATAAAAATGAAAGTCTTCCAAATCAGTCCGCAAAAATAGAAAGCATGATAGATGCGTCGCGAATAAATATTGTATTTGTGGTTATATCGCTTTAATGAGTAGGGAAAATATCTTTATACCGTTTTTGCTTATCTCACTTTTTTTTGAATTAACCATAATTCCTTTCCCTTTTGTTTTTTTATTTTCGCTTATCCTTTATGCCCTCTATCCAACAGAAAGGACTGTAATTTTGACTATGCTCATAGCTGTTCTTGCGGACATTTTAAATGTAGCTGTTATAGGCGGAACGTCCTTGGCGCTTTTAATTGGGTATTTATTTCTTGACTATTATAAAAAGGCATTTGACACGCGCGATTGGCGAATTTTACTTTTAATTCTCCTCTTGTCCACATTTATTTATTCCAACATTTTTTCATACGAAACAAATTTGTTAATTTATTTATTTCTCTTTGCAGGCGTTTGGATTGTTATTCATTACTTTGTTCGTGACAATAAACATGTATGGTTAGAATAGGACCGGCGTTCTTTGATTATGTGTCAAAGCCTGAAAGCAGGCGAAAGTTCGAAAGAACAAATCTGAATTTTGGTGAATTTAAAGGCCTGCTTCCTTTGGTTCTCTTAATCTTAATGACGGGCGTTATTGTCGCAAGACTTTTCTATTTACAAATGATTAGAGGGAGTTATTATAGGGATCTTTCTGAGAATAATCGAACGAGAACAAAAGTAATTCCTGCTCCTCGCGGAATAATTTATGACAGAAACGGAAAACCCCTTGTCTCAAATAGCCATGTATTCCAAATTGGCAGCAAGGGTGAAGAGAAAATTATTCCTCATGAAGAAGCGCTAAAATTAATATCGGAAGGAAAACAGGTCCGAGCTACTGTTCGAAGAGAGTATTTGTATAAAGATGCTTTTGCGCACGTCTTGGGGTTCTTAGGTCAAATATCAGAGAATGAGGTAATTCTTCCTACATTCTCAGATTATGCTATTTCTGACTATGTTGGGAAAATGGGGCTTGAAAAAACATATGAAAAAATGCTCCATGGGCAAAACGGAAAGGAGCTCTTAGAGGTTGATGTACAAGGTCGAGAGATTAGATCTCTTGGGCAACAAGAAGCCGCTCAAGGTCAGAATCTTGATACTGCTCTTGATTTGGATTTGCAGCTTTCGGTCAAAGACGCTTTGGCTTCGGTTGATCGGGGTGCTGCTATTGCGTCCGATCCTCGTGATGGAAGCATAATTGCGCTTTATTCAAAACCATCTTTTGACCCCAATATGTTTTCACGCGCAGGCTACAAAACGGATAGATATGTAACTGTCGAAAATATTCTTCAAGATACAGAGAATCAACCACTTTTAAATAGGGCAATCTCCGGTACTTATCCTCCAGGGTCAACATTTAAATTGATCACAGCAGTAGCGGCCTTATCGCGCGGGGCAATTAAAAAAGATACGCAAATTGTGGATACGGGAATTTTGCGAGTCGGGGAATTTTCCTTTGGCAATTGGTATTTTCTGCAGTACGGAAAGACTGAGGGCGCACTTGACGTAGTTAGCGCAATTAAACGCTCAAACGACATTTTCTTTTATAGAGCAGCTGAGGGTGCAGGAGTAGAAAATATTTCAAGTTTTGCCAAAAATTTTGGTCTCGGATTACGCATGGGAATTGATATTGAGGGGGAAAGCGAGGGGATAGTCCCATCTCCTTCTTGGAAAGAAGAGTATATTGGTGAACAATGGTATTTGGGTGACACGTATAATTACGGCATTGGCCAGGGATATCTTTTGACCACACCTCTTCAGGTTAATCTGTTCACAGGCTTCTTTGCAAACGGAGGAAAATTATATCGGCCACACTTACTTAAAACTGAAAACATAAAACCCAAAACTAAAAACTTTATAAAGAAAGAATACATCGATCTTGTTCGGGAGGGGATGCGCCAGAGTTGCGACACTGGCGGCGTGGCCTGGCCGCTCTTCGGATTTAAAGTTAAAAATGAAAGACTGCCTGTAGACGGTCAAGATTTTATCGAAGAGGCGAGTGGTTCAGCTCGGTCTGTTAGAATAAGAGTTGCATGTAAAACCGGGACCGCCGAAGTCTCAGACAAAGAAAAAAAACCTCATGCATGGATCACGGTTTTCGCGCCGTTTTATGATCCCGAGATTGTCTTGACGGTTTTGGTAGAAAACGGGGGAGAGGGATCATCCGTCGCCGGCCCCATCGCCAAGAAAATCTTGCAAGAA
>Ga0155158_152_pt2 | contig 28889 bp, 33 predicted proteins | sample RifCSPhighO2_01_FD_106126 | JGI IMG/M metagenome (GOLD analysis project Ga0155158, IMG submission 106126) | Candidatus Levybacteria bacterium RIFCSPHIGHO2_01_FULL_40_15b | reverse complement strand
GTCATTCCCCGAATATAGGCTGCTCCAAGACCCTTTTTCTCGCCAGTTGAAAGCTCAAGATTCTTGTATTTTTTTTGTAGTGTTCGAACAGCATCTGACGTGCCGTCAGGGGAGTTATCATCCGCTATAAGAATTGCCATTTCATAATTCTTTATTTTCTTAAATACCTCCTCAGTTACAGGAATAATTCTTTCTATATTACCTTTTTCGTTATAGGTGGGTATGATAATAACAACCTTCATAAAATAAAATAGCTACATAGCTGGAATAGTTAAAAATAGTTTAACTTCGAAAACCATGCAGCCATTCAACCATTTTAACCACTTTTCTCTCTAACTATTTTATCTTTTTCGCAAGCACTTGGGCAAGCAGCAATTTTAAATGAGAGAAACCTATTGTACAAGTGCGTATCTTTATGTACAATGATACTCACATGTCCAAAAAGGCCTTAATCATTGGTGTTTCGAGCCAAGACGGTTCATATCTTACCGAACTTCTTCTTGAAAAAGGTTATGATGTTATAGGAACTGTCCGCCACACTACAAATTTCTTTCAGGAAAACATTAAGCATTTGTATGGGAAGATAAAAATTGCGGCAGCGGATTTAATTGACCAGGAAAGTCTTTCATATGTTGTCCGGGACAACAAGCCGGATGAAGTTTATAATCTTGCGGCCCAATCCGTACCAGGAGATTCCTGGACCCAGCCATTTTACACTGCAGAGGTAACAGGTCTTGGGCCGGTAAGGGCTCTTGAGGCTGTTCGTCAATTCGCGCCCTCTGCAAAATTTTATCAAGCAACCAGCCGTGAAATATATGGAAACCAGACAGGAACAGCCAATGAAGAAACCTTAATCGATGCCAATAATCCATATGGCATTGCGAAAGCATACGCTCACATGATGACACGCTGTTATCGTGAATCGTATGGGATATTTGCGTGCGGCGGGATATTGTTTAATCATGAATCGCCAAGAAGAAGTCTCCATTTTGTAACACGCAAAATTTCAGCAGGGGTCGCATGTATTAAAAATAAGGTAAAAAATCCTCCATTAAATGAACTCGGTGAGCCCTTAGTTGATAGGAAAGAAAAGCTTCATCTTGGAAATCTTGACGCCACGCGTGATTGGGGCTATGCCAAAAAATATGTTGAGGCAATTTGGTTGATGCTTCAAAACAAAGAGCCAAAAGATTATGTTATAGGAACAAATACGTCATACTCTGTTCGCGATGCGGCAAGGATTGCATTCGAGCACGTGGGACTGAACTGGGAAGACCATGTAATTTCAAATGAGAAGCTTCATCGTCCAACCGAAATAAAGGACTTAAAGGGGGATTATTCGTTAGCAAAAAAGGAGCTCGGTTGGGAACCCCGAACTTCATTCGAAGATCTCATGAAGCTCATGGTCGACGCCGACCTCAAAAGATTCAAATAAACTTGCAAATATTTGCCCACCATGATTTTAAGCCTGGTTGCGCCAGTAGTCGAGGGTTTCGCGAAGAGTTTGTTCGATCGGAATCTTAGGCTCCCATCCGGTTACCTTTTTAATTTTTGAATTGTCACAAACAAGCTCCGGCACATCCACAGGGCGCATGAGCGCCGAATCAGTTTCGATAGTTATCTTTTTATCAGAAAACGATAAAAGCGTATCCAGTATATATTTAATTTCATATGAACGGCCGGAGCCAATATTATAAACCTCTCCCGGCTCTCCTTTCTCAATCAATAATTGATACCCCCAAACCGTATCACGGACATCTGTAAAATCGCGTTTGGGAGAAAGATTACCTACTTTAATTACAGGCGGGATTTTATTTTTTTCTATCTCGGCGATTTTTTTTGCAAAGGCTGCTACGACAAAACTTGGCGATTGGCGTGGACCTATATGGTTAAAAGGGCGAACACGAACAATAGGAAGCTTATAGGATAAAAAATACTGTAAGCCTAAGAAATCGCAGGCCACTTTTGAAACTGCGTAGGGATTTACTGGGCGAATCTCAGTTTCTTCACCAATTGGAAGATCCGACACCGAAACATTTCCGTAAACTTCAGCTGACGAAACTATAAGCATGCGGGGTAAAACTTGAGCTTTCCGGACACTCTCAAGTAAATTAACCTGCATGCCAATATTGTTAGCAATAAACTCGCTTGGATTTTCAAAGCTTTCCCCCGGAGCAGTCAGTGCCGCAAGGTGAAAAATCATATCCGGCCTCTCCAAAGAAATAATTCTTTCAACTTCCTTCGCATCCTGAAGGTCAACTTTATAAAGTTTTACTTTATGAACGCTTGAAATATTCGAACGACTTTTATCTATTAAGTAGGTTCCTGAAACTTCGTAATCTTCCCGAATAAGATGCTCGGCCAAAAAACTTCCCGCAAAACCCGTAATCCCAGTTATAAAAGCTTTCTTCATTTTTTTATCGACCGACGCCTACGTAGTTAAATCCCATTGCGCGAAGTTTCTCGGGATCGTAGATATTGCGTCCATCAATAACGCTGGGCGTTCTCATGCGTTTTTTTACCTCCTCGAAATTGATTTCGGCAAATTCGTTCCACTCAGTCAGTATAACTATAAGATCTGCGTCATCCGCTGCAGCATACACGTCGCTTACATATCTTACCTTTGGTAAAACTTCCTTTGCGTTATCTTGCGCCTTAGGATCAAACGCAGTTATCTTGGCCCCATCGTTTTGAAGCCAGGAAATTATGTCAATCGCCGGTGCATCTCTCATGTCATCAGTATTTGCTTTGTAAGCAAGGCCAAGAATTCCAATTTTTTTGCCGCTAACATCTCCTAAAAGTTTTCGGGCTTTTCTTACTATATCCCGTTTTGCTTGATGATTAATAGTTTCTACTTCCGAAAGAAGAGAAAATGCGTAATCATTATCTTTTGCAATTGATATAAGTGCTTTTACGTCCTTTGGAAAACAGCTGCCTCCATATCCTGGGCCTGGCGATAGAAACATATTTCCGATTCTTTTATCCATCCCTATCCCTTCAAGAACTTTTAGCGCGTCAGCGCCTACTAATTCTGAGAGCTTCGCTATTGCGTTAGCATAGGAAATTTTGAGAGCCAAGAAGGAATTTGAGGCATATTTTATAAGTTCTGCTGTTTCAAAATTGGTTAAAAGAATTGGTGCGCTGATTGGCTTATGCAGTTTAATCAAAAGTTCTTGCGCGCGCTTTGACTCAGTTCCTATAACTACTCTATCAGGATTCATTGTATCAGATATTGCACTCCCTTCACGTAAAAATTCAGGGACAGATGCGTAATCAACTTCTGCTCCTTTTGGCTTTCTCTCATCAAAGATTCTTTGAACTTTTTTATTTGTCCCTGTGGGAACTGTACTTTTTGTTGCGACAACCGTGTACCCTTCAAGATTTTTACCGATTTGCTCGGCAACCTTAAGAACGGTTGATAAATCTGCGTCTCCCGTTAAGGTAGCAGGAGTTCCAACAGCTATAAAAACTATATCCGATTGGGGTACTGCCGGAACATAATCTAAGGCGAAAGTTAGTCTTTTTGCTTCTATATTTTTTTTAACAAGTTCTGAAAGACCTGGCTCAAAAAAAGGAATTATACCTCGCTTTAAATCTTCAATCTTTTTTTTGGTGTGCCCAACAACAAAAACTTCATTGCCAAAGTCAGCAAAAACTGCAGCGGTAATCAGTCCTACATACCCATGCCCAACAAAAGTTATCTTCATATATTCATAGTGTCATTCTGAACGTAGTGAAGAATCTTGCTCTACTGCGGTTTTAGAACAAAAGATCCTTCGTTAACACTCAGGATGACAAAAGTAGCTAAACGTTATCTTCATCTTTTAATGTCTTATTGTACCAGATTCTTGAAATTCGTCTAGGCCTTCATCAAATGTTTTCATCTGAACCCCGAGTTTTTTGATTTTGTCATTAAGAAGCACAAGTTTTTCAGGGCGAGGAGCACGATTTTTAAAGTATTCCTCGCGAGTGGTAGCTGAAACTAATGATTTATCAAATCCAAATTTTTGGCAAATAATCTCGGCAGCTTTGTAGGGACTTAAAAATTGACTTCCGACCACGTGGAATATGCCAGTCTCATTTTGTTCGATCAGAACACGAAGAGCATCTGCTATATCATCAATAAAAGTAGGCGTAAACATATGATCTGTTACTGCATTAACTGTCTCACGGGTCTTTAGACGATTAATAATAGTCCTAACAAAATCCAGTCTTTGAAAACTGACCCTATAAGGATAGGCCAGTCTAACTATAAGAAAAGGTGTCTTAAGTGATTGAACAATAAGTTCTCCTTCATATTTTGTTCTTCCGTACCAATTAATAGGGTCAGGCGAATCTTCTTCCGTATAGCCGCGGAGATCTTTGGGGTTTCCACCAAATACGAAATCTGTTGATATATAAATCATTTTTCTGCCTGATAATTGCGCCGCCATGGCAACATTTTGAGTTCCAATAACATTTACTTGCCATGCAGGGCCGCTCTCGCCTTGTGCTTTATCTTTTTCGCAAGCATCAACGTCTGTTTTTGCTGCCAAGTGAAGAACAATAAGGGCCTTGGAGTCCCTAATTTTAGAAGTTATTTTGTCTTTATCTGTTATGTCAATCTCGCTAAAATCAAATTCGATTTTGTCTTCTAGCAACTCAACGATTCTTGATCCAGCAAGACCAGACAGCCCGGTTCCTAGAATTTTCATTAAGGTTTTTGGTATTGCTTTTCGTAATATTTCTGATATTCACCACCCTTAACGTGTCTCCACCAAGATTGGTTCTCCTTATACCATTCAACCGTCTTCTCAAGCCATGTATCAAAATCGTACTGAGGCTCCCAACCTAGCTCATTTTTAATTTTTGACCAATCAACAGCATAACGCCTGTCATGTCCGGGACGATCCTTGACAAATTCAATATCATCCTTGTTTTTTCCAAGTAGGCGAACAATTTTTCGAGCAACTTCAATATTGGGAACATCTTCTGTCAACCCGCCAACAAGATAGGTTTCGCCAACTTTGCCTCTTTCTAAAACCGCTTCAATTGCTCGTATGTGATCTTCCACATAAAGCCAATCTCGAACATAAAGCCCATCGCCGTATATAGGAATCTTCTTACCCTCAAGTAGGTTTGTAATCGCCAAAGGAATAATTTTTTCAGGGAATTGATATGGCCCAAAGTTATTCGAGCAATTCGTGATTGTTATAGGTAAGTTGTATGTATAAAAGCATGAGCGGACTAAATGATCTGAACCGGCTTTACTTGCTGCATAAGGACTTCTGGGGTCATAATTTGTTCGTTCATTAAATTTGTTCGGATCTCCTAATTCTAGTTCTCCAAAGACCTCATCCGTTGAAATATGGTGGAATCTTTTAACATTATGCATTCGAGCAACATCTAATAGAACTTGAGTCCCTAAGACATTTGAAAGCACAAATGGCTGAGGACCTAGAATAGATCTATCGACATGAGATTCGGCTGCAAAATGAACGACAGTATCAACACCAACCATGACTGCGTCGACTTCATTGGATTGTATGATATTGCCTTTAACAAATTTATAATTGGGATTGTTTTCGACACTAGTTAAATTCTCTAAGTTTCCAGCATAGGTAAGTCCATCAAAGTTAACGATTTTGTCTTCCGGATGGTTTTTTAGCCAATATAAAATAAAGTTCGATCCAATAAACCCCGCCCCACCCGTCACAAGAAGTTTCATTTATCCAATTATAGGTAATTCGAAAGGTTCTTTCAAATATTGAAAGTATTTGAGGATTGAATCCCGATGGTCAAAGGCGAATTCATCTTCAGAAGGCAAATTTTTTTCGGGGAACCATGCAAGCTCAGCGGTTTCATGATCTGTTTTAAATTCTCCTCCTATTGCTTTCACGACATAAATAAAATCGACATTTTGCCTATCTTCTTTTGGTCTTTCAGGACTATCATTTATTCTCAATAGAAATTCAATTTCTCCTTTAATGCCTGTTTCTTCGAACAATTCTCTTAGAGCACACTCTCTTGTATCTTCACCACGATCCATAAAGCCACCAGGAATATCATATTTTCCACCTCTTAATAGATGTGTAGCTCTTTTAGTTAAAAGAACTTCTCGTTTGTTATTAATTGTCAGCGCTTTTACCGTAACATGGCGAAGACTAGCTTTTTTACCATTTTCGAACTCACAATTTATCATAGTTCGCCTGCTCTGACTTTTTCTGCTACTAGATTATTTGCACGGAGTAATTCATCATGAGAGGTACCTGCGTCTATCCACCAGTCAAGAAGCTTGCAAGTAAGAGTCTCTTCCTCAAGATAAAGATTGTTAAGGCTTGATACTTCAAGTTCCCCTCTTTCTGATGGTGAGATTTTTCGAATAAAATCAAAAACGCGTTCGTCGTACATGTAAATTCCGGTTTGAGCTATGTCGGACTTTGGATGCTCCGGTTTCTCTTCAATAGATAACACGCGGCCTTCGCGATCCATTTCAATAACTCCATATTGGCGAGACGACGTATCTGCCTTAACACCATAAATAACCGCACCCTTTTTCCTCTTCAAAAATTCTTCAATTGTGCCTTTTAAGTCAGTGCTGAAAATATTATCTCCCAAAATCACAAGAACACGCTCCTTTTTTGCAAATTCCTCAGCATAAGAGATACCATCTGCAATGCCTCCTTGGGGATTTTTTTGTACGCCATAATAAATTCTAAGCCCAAACTCATCGCCGTTTTTTAAAAGAGTCTCAAAATCTCCCGAATGATCAGAAGAGCTTGTTGTTAAAAGCACATCCTTTACTCCTGCCGCCGCCATTGCCTCAAGAGGATAAAAAATCATGGGCTTATTATATACTGGAAGAAGATGTTTATTAGTTACCCAAGTTAAAGGCCGCAGACGTGTTGCCAAACCTCCTGCAAGAATTACTCCCTTCATAAGATTTCAAAATTTGCTTATGTTTAAAAACAAAAATGCGGCAAATAGAACCGCGCTGACAAGTATATATTCTACCACAACTTTGCTTTTGAGCACATGATGAAGCCTATGATGTACTATTCCAATAATTGTGTATAAAGATAACATTATCCCCATTGCCAACAACTGAAGCGTAAAGTTCGTAGAAAGTAAGACAACTAAGAAAAAGCCCAAAATCAAGGCTAATAGTTCTAATAAATAGTACAGTTGGTGTGGAATTCTTTGTAAAATCAAAGGACATGCCCTCCCTTTTGTAAGACAATGAGCAATAAGAAACCAATTATCAACATTATATGATCAAGATTATGGCCTACAATTCTTGGGATTTTTTTTCTTTCCACAATCACAAGATCCATAACAAACGCGAAAGCCAGAAATGTTAGGCCGACTGTTGAAACCGCCCTTGACGTAATTCTTGAATCAACCATAGGTTTTGCCTTAACCTGAACCAAGGCTTGAGACTCTGGCTCCTGCGGCTCCTTTTCAGCCTTCGCAACAACAGCCGATGGAGAAGTTGGAGGAACCTCGGAAACTACGGCGAGAGTTTGAGAGGTTGTTGAGCCAAACATTTCAACAATTAAAACTGTCTCTTCTCCAGTCAACGTTCCCGGCACTATAGCAAATCCAACATCATTATATTTACTGGCCAAAATATTGTCTCTATGGGTCTCAGATCCCATCCAGGCATTAATTGTAGAAGACGAATCAGTAAAGCCGCGCGCCAGGTTCTCTCCCGCATTAACATAGCTATATCCTGCTGCACGAATAAATCCCCAAGGAGAAGTTGATCCGTCCGGAGCAAAATGCGACCAATAATTCTTCTCGAGCATATCTGCCGCTTTTCTTCTTGCAGCATCCGACAATTGAGGATTTAATGTCAATGGTGCAAGCCCACGTTCCCCTCTCTCTTTATTTACGAGAATGAGTAATTCGCTCTCGGAAACCGAATAGGAAACTCCTAAAATGTCAGGTCTTATTAAACTAATAGAGTACCAGGCGAAATTTAAAAGAAGAAAGAGTGAAAAGATTGTGGCAAGGCTTGAGTTGTGTATGATTTTTGCCCTGTGATTATTTCTCTCGTGAGGAAGAAACAGATGTCTTAGAAATCGAAACATACAATAATCATATCAAAAATTAGTATCGAGTATTGAGTATGACTGAATACTGAATACTGTATACTGAATACTAGTACCGTGGTTCTTCTATCTTTCCTATCTTTCTGCCGTTGACCCGAACTAGTCCGGCAAATGACAGTGCGTTTGCAATCGAAATTCCCACGCGAAGCCCCGTGAAAGACCCCGGCCCTTTTTCAATGTCAATTTCATGAATGTTACCAATTTCAAGTTTGGCTTTTTTCAAAACCTTCTCAATCAAGGGAAGTGTCGCCTGCGCCTTCTGAATACTTGCAACCGATACTGCCTCGAATATCTTTCTATCTTTATTCAGACGAACAACAATTTTCTTATTATCTCTCGTATCAATATACAGCCTGTTCATAACAAATTAGTATCGAGTATAGAGTATTCAGTATTGAGTATGACTGTAGACTGTATGCTGGATACTGTATACTGAATACTGAATACTAAAATTCGACTGCTCCTTGCCGAATCACTCTCCACGGTCTCACGGTTGCGTCCAAAACAGTCGAAGGCTTTTTAATTTTACACCGTCCCCGCAATACAAAATCAACCTTCCCAAGCAAATTCGGATCTAAATCAGAAGACGCAAATGGAGTTTTTCCACCCGCAAAATTCGCGGATGGACCTAAGATCGGCACCCCAACCTTCGTAATAACCTTAAGAAGCGAACCGTGATTCGGAATTCGAAATCCAACTGTTTCTCCTCCCCCACGAACAAGATTCGGCACTTTTTCTGTCCTACAATTTAAAACTAAAGTGAGGCCTCCTGGCCAATATTTTTTCATTAACTCCAGAATGTCCAAATCTATAATCTCGACATATTCGTGGACCATTCGAATGGAAGAAGCAAGAATCGGAACAGCCTTTTCTTTTGGTCTTTTTCGAATCTCGAACAACCTCTTAACCGCCCGCTCATCATCAATTCTACATCCTATCCCAAACGCCGTATCGGTTGGAAAAATCACAATCCCCCCACCCTTAAGAATCTCAATCGCTTTTTCTATATCTCTATTCATGTATTCTATCTCTTTCCCTCTCCCTGTGGGAGAGGGTTAGGGTGAGGATATTCTTGAACTGTCATTCTTCGACTATCCTTTCCCAAAATTTTGAAATTTATTTCCCACGAAGCTTTTAACTCCTCATGTTTCTCTCCCCACTCAATAAAAAACATGCCATATGGATCTTCAAAAATCTCTTCAAGACCCAAGTTTTCAATTTCAGTCAAATCTTCCAAGCGATATAAATCTATGTGATATAAAGTTTTTAAGTTTTGCTTGCCCCGAGTTTCATCGAGGGGAGTCGTAGTTTTGACTTTTGAGTTTTGACTTTTGAGTTTTATTTTGTGTCTTCGAATCAAAATAAACGTAGGCGAAATAATTCGGCTTTTAATATTAAAAGCTTTTGTTACTCCTTGAACAAAAGTAGTCTTTCCGGCTCCAAGTTCTCCATGAAGTAATATAATATCTCCTGTTTTAAAATTATGTGCAAGTTTTGATCCTAAATCCTCTGTTTCCCTTGCCGAATGTGTTATAAACTCTTTTTCTTCCATACTGCGTCTCGCCGAAGCAAAAATTATTCTTTTTTGCGAAGGCGGAAGAAGATTTTTTCTCCCCATTGAAAGTAAGCAAGTATACCACAGACCGCAAGTACTATGAGTCCAAGAACTACGAAGAGTAACGGTTGTTTTGATTTACTTTCCCCCAAAACTTGTGGTTCCGGCGTGGGAGATTTATCAAGCGCCGTTTTTGTCTCTCCCGCAACAAATAAATCGTTCGCCCCTGCTTCTTTTTCCTGAATTTTTTTGGTGGGGGTTGGGGTAAGTTTTTTAGTAGGTGATGGAGTTAATTTTTTAGTTGGCGTCGGAGTTTTAGTGGGAGTGGGCGTCTTTGTCGGCGTGGGAATTTTTGTCGGGGTAGGAGTATCGGTCGGAGTCGGCGTGTTTGTTGGTGTTGGTGTCGGTGTTGGAGCTGGCTCCAAGTTAATTGTTACTGCTGAAGAATCAAGATTTCCCCCGTTATTCAATCTTACATACAAAGAATTTTCTCCAATATCGGCTGTACTTTTCGCCCGCGCAATAAGCGTTCCTGATATAATGACCCCAGACTCGTCGACAGTAAAAGTCGGAAATCCAGACCAACCTGTTGTATCTCCTAACCATGTTTCTCCGTTTTTTGTCTCTGCTTTATTAAAAGTACTTCCTGTACCTATTCTCACTTTTCCATAATAACTTCCCGGACTTAAACCCTCTGCGCCAAATTGCACAGCAAACTCCGTCCCGATCTCCACAAAGGAAGAATAATTGGTTATTGTGATAGATGCAGCGTAAACTTTGTTCGGCAACAGGAATGCGATCAGTAAGATGGCAATTGAAAACCAAATTCTCTTTATCATCCCTTACATCTTACATCAGAAGATCTTAGTCTGCCACTAGTTGGGAATTATATGAAGGTACAAAGATTCAAGTCCGTCACTATGTTTAACTTTGGCATAAAGCAGCGGTCCCAATCTGCAATTTGCGTACGTTCCACCGTAGAGCTTTCCGCTCTGTATCGCCTTTACCGATGAGGGAGAACCCGAATACATATCTATCCCAAAGTGAGGATTACCATTGTACGCACCGCTTTGTGCGTATGGAGTACTCCCGTACCCTTGAGTGATGAAGATCGGATCAACCAAAGGCCAAGGATAAGGACCACGGGGATTAATAGACCCTGCCTCTGCCTCATTGGGTTTATAAGTTACGCTTTTTGAAGATAGGTAATTGTTTGGATCCTCTATTGAGCTGCCTTTATGGGTCTCGAAGTGTAAGTGGGTTCCAGTGGAACATCCAGAAGCACCGGATATAACCGTTCCAATACTTTCTCCCTGGCTTACATCCCTTATAAAGGTCTCTGTACCCCCACCAAAAGCAATTGCGACTTCTGCCTGGGCTTGTGCGATAAGTCTTTGGTATCTTGATTCATCATTTCTGGTCGCGGTTAATAGGACATTCTTACTGGTTTTTTCTTGTCCAAGCTGGTTGTTATAATCGTCTAGTTTCTTGCTTAATGCCTCTGCCTCACCTTCTTTGTCCTCAAAGATTTCTTTTTGGTTTTGATAGTCGGTTTTTGCTTGTTCTGCCGCGTAAACCTGTATCTTGTCATAAATTTGAACTATGCGAAGATATTTAAGTCTTGAGAAAACATCGTCAATGTTTCTTGCTGTTAGGAATATTTGCCAAGGCTCAAGTCTACCGACTTGATACACAGCGGCTATTCTTTCAATTAAAAGCCTTGTTGCTCGGTCTATTACACTTTCAAGCCCTTTTATCTTTCCTTTTGCAATACCTATGTCCTTCTGAAGTTCTTTTATTTTCTGCTCGGTTGCCCTAATTCTTGCTTCTGTTAACTTAATCTGGCTATTTGTTACTGCGATCTCCGAGGAGAGTGTCTTTGCTTTTCCAGAAGCTTCACTTTTTTTACTTGCTAAATATTCTATACATTTTGAACAATCCAGCTTTTGATCTGCGCATTCTTGAACACTCGTGCAAATATTACTTGATGAGGAGGTCGATTCAGGAGTCGGCGTTGGGGTTGAAGTAGGGCTTGGGCCAGGCGTTGGCGTTTCGGCAAAAACAATACTGCCTAACAATAAAAAAAGAAACAGAACAAGACTCGCGAAAGATGATCTAGCTATGTAACTATTTAGCCATTTAACCATTGAGTATTTATTTTAAGTATCGTAGTACTGCCAAGTAACTAGCAAACACCCCCAAGAGGCAGGCGACAATTACCTCAATTGCAAGAAGCTCAAGCATCATAAGGGGTGAGATTGGGAAAATAGCGACTCCCCGCAGGAAAGACTCAAAAGACGGTGAGAAATAATAGAATAGGCCAATTACTAAACCTCCGCCGGCAAGTGATCCTAACAATCCGTAGAATGCTCCTTCTAAAAGGAACGGCGCGCGAATAAACCAATTTGTCGCGCCCAAAAGTCTCATTGTTTCTATTTCTTCGCGTCTCACCGTAATCTTTATACCAATTATTGTAATTATGACTAGGACTGAGACCGTAACAAGAATGGCAATAATCGCTATCCCAAGTCTTCTTGCGGCATTTGTCCAGGAAATTAAGGTATCAACAATATCTTTCTGGAATATAACCTCTTCAACCAATGGTGAGCCGCGTACGACTCCTGCTAATCCCGCAAGAAACTCTGCCTGAGTCGCCTGGACTTCAATTGACGCAGGCAGTATATCGGCCGTAACTAAGTCAAGTAAAATCGGATCGCTTTTATTTTGCTCGCGATAAATGGCAAGTGCTTCTTCCTTAGATACGTATTTAATAGAGGAAGTTTTTCCCGTGTCCGAAAGATTTTTCTCAAGATCCCGAATTTCCTCCCGTGTTGCAGAATCTTTAAAGAAAACTGTAAGTTGGGGTCGGGTTTCAAAATATGAAATAAAGCGAATTGAAAGAATAGTAAGAATTGAGAAAACCGTAATCGCAAAAAAAGTTAAACCCATAATAAGAGCGGCAGAAAGTGCCTGGTATGGTGATCTTCTTACGTATTTTGAAACTGTACTAATCATTTACTTTTTTGCTAATGTTTCAAGTTTTATTTTCTCTCCCGTTTCTTTCGTTTTATCTTCCCTATCTTCTAATTTATCCTCATCTTGGAAATTTCTCTTCTTCTCGGATTTTTTTCCTGGCTTTTTGTCCTCTATAATTTTTCCTGATTCAAGAATAATAACCCTCGTCGCCTCTGATATTAGCTTATTATTATGTGTTGCCATGAATACAGTCGTTCCTTTTTTATTTATGGTTTGCAAAAGATCAAGGATTTGAAAGGAGGTTTCAAGATCAAGATTACCCGTAGGCTCGTCTGCAAGAATAATTTCGGGTTCAAAAACAAGCGCGCGAGCTATTGCTACTCTTTGTCTTTCTCCTCCTGACAACTGCAGAGGGAATTTATCAAACTTGCCTTCAAGACCCACCTCTGAAAGTACTGTCTCTGCCTTTTCTCTTGCTTCTTGCTCGCTCATTCCTGAAAACTCAAGCGGCAACATTACATTCTCTGCAACGGTTCTGTCTATCAATAATCTAAGATCCTGGAAAACCACTCCTACTCGGCGACGAAGGTGAGGAACTCTTGAGCGCGGAAGGGACAGTAAGTCCCAGTCTCCAAGGGTTATAGCGCCTTCTGTGGGCATTATATCCCGAATAATTAGTCTAAAAACTGTAGTCTTGCCAGACCCCGTTGGCCCAACAAGATATACGAAACTGCCTTTGTCAATTAGAAAACTTACTTTGTCAAGGACAGGATCGTCAGCGTATTTTTTTGTGACATCTTTGAACTCAATCATGACGAAAAATAGCTATAATAGTTGAATGGTTAAAATAGTTATATCCTAATTAGTTATAAATATAAAACCATGTTAGCTATTTAGCTATTCTAACTATTTATGGCTACAGGACTTGGAGGCGGCCCACGTCCATCAGCCAACCGGCTTTCTCGGCTGTATGTGTTTCCCCCCAAACTTTTACTTTTCTTCCTATAAACTGAGAGAGATCAAGCACTGATGACGTTAAATAAACGTTTTGAGATTCACCCCCTGGCCTTTCAAGATGATATGCCCCCTCACCGTCTACTCCACCTTCGCGAAGAGTTCCTTCCGCGCTGTCTTTAAATGTTTTGCTATCTTCTGATCCAACAATCTGACCTTTTTGTGACCCGCCAATTTTTGATAAAGGGGACGAAGGACCGCCAATTAAACCCGCCCCCTGCGTCTTTGATAATAGATACCCTGTCGCAATACCCAAAACGGCAAGAATCAAAAATAGAATTACTGGCACTTTACGAAATGCATTTTTCGAAACAGAACCCTTTGATTCTGACCCACTAAAATCATGGACTAGTTCGTCCTTTTCCATAACCATTAGTAAACCACATTTCAACCATTTTGGCAACCCATTACCTAGTCACTAGTCCCTAGTCACTAGTCCCTAGTCACTAGTTGCTTCCCTTTAGTTCGGCGTCTATAAATATATCGATATCACCGTCCAGAACTGCTTGTGTATTTCCTGTTTCGGCCCCTGTGCGAAGATCCTTGACCATTTGGTAGGGATGCAGAACATAGGACCGGATTTGGTTACCCCAAGAAGGCGCGCGATAAGCACCCTTTAATTCTTTTTCTTGTTCGAATTTCTTTTGTTGCTCAAGCGCCCAAAGTTTTGCCTTCAGAAGCTTTAGAGCGTTCTCACGATTTTGCGCCTGATACCTTTCTGTCTGACAAGATACAGTAATGCCTGTAGGTTTATGCTTTAGACGAACAGCGCTCGATACCTTCTGTACATTTTGCCCTCCATGTGATGATGCTCGATAGAACTCCCATTCAAGATCGTCCTCTTTAATTTCCAATTCCGAAGTTTCAACCTGCGGTAAAACTTCAACAAGCGCAAACGACGTGTGACGAAGCTTATCCGCATTAAAAGGGGAAAGACGAACCAGACGATGCGTTCCTTGTTCCCCCTTGAGATAACCGTATGCAAACTGACCTTCGACTGAGATCGAAACGCTTTTAATCCCTGCCTCCTCGCCCGGTGTCTCATTCAGAATATCGTGTTTCCAATCCTTTTTTTCGAAATATCGAAGATACATTCGTTTGAGTATTTCTGCCCAGTCCATAGCATCTGCTCCGCCTTGTCCTGCATGAATTGAAAGAATCGCATTGTTTTTATCGTATGGCCCTGAAAGGTAAAAATAGACCTCCATCTCAGAAATAAGCGAACTCAAGCCTGTTGTGTTGTTCGAATCTATATACTGTTTAAGTTTTTCAGCATCTTCGATTTCTTTTTGAAGGGCTGCCATCTCTTTCATTTTGGCCGAGGCAGATTGTGTATCTTTCCAAAAATCAGGATCACTGGATTTAGCTTCAATTGTTCTTATTCGAGCTTTTTTCTCTTCGATATCTAATTTTTCAAGCAAAACCTTCGCACGCTCAATCAAATCATTCATAGTAGGCTAATTTTACCCCGTTAGAGACGCATAGCGCAACTACGAAGTAGAAAAATAATTTTTACAAATTATTTTTCTCAAGTCTCTAACGGAGTTTATCAGAAAAGAAGATTAAAGAGGAGGGCGAGAGCGGCAAGAGACATAATAACTGCAATCAATGTCCCCAATGTGTTCGAAAGAAGTGAGTTGGTACGACCGCCCATGATTTTTTTGTTGTTTGAAACCAAAAGAATTATTATGAGGAGTGGTGGGGCAGCAATTCCATTAAGAACCGCCGTGTAATAAAGCATTTTAAAAGGCGGAATGTGCAAAAAGTTAACAAGCAAGCCAACCAATGTTGCGATAGTTATTGCGCCATAAAATCCGTGAGCCTGCCTGAACTTTCGATACAATCCTTCGCGCCACCCAAGAGCTTCGGCTAGCGCATATGACGCCGAACCTGCCAGAATTGGCACGGAAAGAAGACCGGTCCCAATTATTCCTGCCGCGAAAAGAAGATAGGCAAAATTTCCCGCTAATGGTATCAGTGCCTCGGCTGCTTGATCGGCTGTGTTTATATTATGGATCCCTGAAGCATAAAGCGTTGATGCAACTGTTGCGATAATAAAAAACATTACAAGATTTGAGAAAAACATCCCGACAACCGTATCCATTCTCATTTCCCTAATGTCTCTTCTGGAGACCTTAGGGATACCTCGTCCTATTCCCATAATCTTACCTCTTTCAACTTCCTCCTCCACTTCCTCGGTCTCCTGCCAGAAAAATAAATACGGAGAAATAGTAGTTCCTAAAATTGCAACAATATTAAGAAGAAAGCCGTCACTTAGGGAAAAGGTGGGGACAATCGTTGAAGTTATTATTTGTTCCCAATTCTGCCTTACTACAAATGCCGCTAGAACATAAGCAAAAAGTGAGAAGGCAAGGTATTTTAAATATTTTGAATAAACCTTATAAGAAACAAAAACTTCAAGAGCTAAAGTTAAAACAGTCATACCTATTAACCAGAAAATGAAAGGAATTCCAAACAATAATCCTGCGACATCAGCCATGGCGCCAAGATTAGCACCTATATTAACAGTATTTGCAATAAAAAGAACCAAAACGGCAATGTATAAAATAGGTCTTGAATAATGTTTTTTGATAACTCCAGCAAGCCCGCGTCCTGTGACAAGCCCTATTCTTCCGCACATCTCCTGAATTACTGTCATGAAGGGGAAAGAAAAGGGTGCAGTCCAAAGCTGTTGATAACCAAATTGAGCTCCCGTCTGAGCATAGGTAGCGATCCCTGACGGATCATCATCAGACGCGCCGGTTATAAATCCCGGCCCCAAAACCGACAGAAGTTTTTTAAGTTTCTTAAACATATTTAGGTAGATAATAGTGACTAGATAATAGATACTAGGGATGTCTTTCCTATTTACTAATATCTAGTTACTAGTTGCTTCTACTTCTTGCATACCAGATCGCAAATTACGTCTTTTGCGTCTTTTTTACCTTGAAGCACCTCAAGGTCAGAGATCATCTTTTGAATTGCTGCTTGAGAGGACGTGAGGTTCTCGGCTGTAATGTTTGAAATAGTTTCGCGCGTTTCGTGAATAATCCTTTCTACATCCTGGCTGCTAGGAAGAGAAGGCCTTTCGCGACCCCCTCTTGATTCGTTCTCGTCCTCACTTATTGCGCCCAAGGTTTCGCGATCACTTATCGGACTCTGTCTTGAAATTCCGGTCAGCATTATTGCTCCCAATAGCCCTAATACCAAAAGGATAACAACACCTATTATTATTTTCTTTAGATCCCAGCGAGTTTCAACAGTCTCTCCCTCAAATATTTTTGGTTTGCTCGCCTCGCTGAAGCTTCGGCGAAGCGGGTCTGTTTTTGCATTCACCATTTAAGTTGTCCCGCCTTCAATTATATTATATAATCTCTATGTGAATCTTGCGACAATTGAAGAAGGAATTAAAAGCGGCCTAAATAAATTTATTTTCTAACCATAAGTTCCCGAATATCTTTGTGTAATTCTTTCTTAACAGAAACTGCCGCCTCTTTAATTTTTTCCTCAACGTCTTTTACATTTGACCTTAAAAATTTCCAGATCTTCTCATGGTTTTTAGAGTTTAAATGTTCAAGAAACAGTTTTTTATCTTCACCGCTTAATTCCGAAAAGATCGAATCTAAAATTACATGGTGAATTTGTGATTCGGCAAGCTGGATTAAATGTTTTTTTTCATGATCTTTAATTGGAAGGGATTCGATTTCAATAATAAGCGAATCAATCTCAACATGATATGAATAGAAGTGTTTAATCATAATTCAGTATCCAGTATTCTGTATACAGTATCCAGTATGATTTCATTTAATAATCTGCTGAGCTTTTAATTAATCCGTTAAGAAGTTTTCTAACCTCAATAGCTTGCTCTTCTAATTCTCCCACAATCTTGGGGTCTAAATAGTTCAAGTCTTTACAAATGATTAACTGGTTTCTTAATTCGGACAGAGAACCTAATGCCATGTGGTAAAACTGAAGTTTCTCTTTTCTACTTCTTCTTGCGAACCCTTCACTTATATTACTCGTAATGGAAACTGCTGCTCTTTGCATTTGAATAACTAGAGCAAATTTCTCATAGGAGGGAAGAATTCTCGTAATCTTGTAAATCTTTAAGACTAACTGATGTGCTTTTTGCCAAACGATTAAATCTGTAAAATCTCCAATTTTTTTCATACTCTATACTCTATACTGAATACTCTATACTGATTCCACTGGCCCCAGTGGAATCTTATCCTCTGGGTCGTCTATAAAGAAGTAAAGAACCGGGCCCCGGCCGCGGCCGTCTACGCGCTCTAAATATTTCATAACTTCAGGCGACCCACCCAAGCTTTTGCCTGTAAACTCCGCAGGTCCCGCATCACCTATCACTACAACTATAGCACGCCCGTTATGCGGGTTAACAACCAGCATTTTCCGAAATTTAAAAAAGGTTATATGTTCTCCTGTTCGTTCGGCAAAGCCCGGTGCAAGAAATGTTTGAACAGCGATGTAATATTTTTCCCGATCTATATCTTTTTGAGTTAGTTCCGAACGAGAATTCGCAAAATAACCCCACGCGCCAAGCCCGGGCGCCATCCCGGACGAATAGAGTTTCGAAATGTCCGAACCATCCCCGAAGTGCGTTGTCATTGTGTCTCCCGGATAGCAGGCCAGATGTTGTTCTGCGCCAATGTAGCCATAGCTTCTATTTAGCTTGATCCCTTGGAGTTCGGGAGTTACTCGAAAGCCAAGGTCTCGCGTTAAAATTTTAGAAACCGAATCTTCTTCTTCTTGTGTCAACGGCTGAACTTCCTTCGGCAAAATATTCGAAAGGTCCGAAACTAAAAAAACACTTTTGTCGACCGGCAACTTTTTCTCTTCAATCGCAAGTGTCTGGGGAGGCGCAAGGAGATTTGCAACGGGACTTGATAAAAGCATCAGGCCCGAGATTGAACCAATGGCAAAATTCTTTGTCCCATTTATAAAATCATTAATTACATCCCCATGCTTCGCCCAAAAAGCCTCCTGAAGCTCTCTGTGTCTTGCTATCCACTTATCCCTAAGCCTCTCATAATGATTTTTTTGAGCACTCATACTTTAATCATAGCAAAAATAGCTCTTTTGGAATAAAATCTTAATATTCGCCATGAACATTAAGAAGTTCATTTTATTCTTCGAACAATATTCGCTGAAACTTTTGATCGGTTGGATCATCATCTTATTCATGCTCTACTCGGCGCTTTCCATTGTGCGACATAACAACTTCCAATCAGGCGCATTCGATCTTGGGATTTATGATCAATCAGTATGGCAATACTCGCAATTCCAAGCTCCCTTCAATACAATTAAAAATAGGTTCATCTTGGGCGATCACCTTGCGTTAACCTTACCGATTCTCTCGCCACTTTTTTGGGTTTGGGATGACGTTAGAATGTTATTACTTTTCCAAGCTTTTTGGGTAAGTCTTTCGACACTTCCTGTTTTTCTACTAATTCGAAGTAGGGGTTATTCTTCTTTAGTCGCATTATCCCTAAGCTTTATCTATAGCCTTTTCTATGGAATACAATTCATGGTATTTTTTGACTTTCATCCTGTTGCTATAGGGGTAGGATTGATTCCTTGGATTGCATATTTTCTCGAATCCAAAAGATGGAAATTGTTATGGATCTCAATAATTCTATTGCTTTTAACTCAGGAGAATATGGGTCTTGCCCTCTCATCTCTAGGATTGATTTACATATTTCAAAAACAATATCGGAAAATCGCGCTCGGATTCATATTTGGCGGTTTTGCAGCAAGCTTTATTGCTGTTTTTGCTACTCGAAGTTTTTCTCCTGTCGGCTTTGAGTATACCCCTCAAATCGATACAAATCCTATTAATTTAATTTCGAATTTTTTTAATAGCAATGATAAACAACTTGTCTGGCTTTATTCTTTTTCTTGGTTTTCTTTCCTACCGATTCTCTCCCCCGGGGCAATACTTGCAGTTCTTCTTGATTTATCGCAGTATTTTATAACTGGTGAAGCCTTTGCCCGTATGTGGAGTCCTTTCATGCACCATCGTGCAATGCTCGCACCGTTTTTATTACTTGGGACACTAGACGCAATTAATTTATTGAAGCGAAAATTTTCCCGCAGGGCGGGATCCCGCTTCGCGGGAAAGCCCGAGATTATTGCTATTGTAATGATATTCGTAGCTCTTCTCCTACAATACAAATTTCACTTTGCGCTAAATAAATTATCAAAACCTATATATTGGCAAAGTGAAAAATGGACGGAAGACAATAGAAAGCTAATTGCAATGATACCAAAAGATATAAGTATAGCCTCAACACAAAATATAATTCCCCACCTTTCTCACAGAAGTCAAATTTACTTAATTTATCCTCGAGAACATGAAATTAAAGGTAATCCGTGTGGTAGAAAATTGTGTTGGTGGCTTGATTTTCCGATGGAAGCAAAATACATTATGGTTAACCTAAGCGAGCAGCAAACATTAACGCAGCTTCTTGAAAGTCCCCAAAACTTCCGCGAAGCAGTTGAAAATATGGAAAAACTTGGGAAAATAAAACTTGAGAAGCAAATCGGAACCGCTTATCTTTACAAAGTTAAGATGCGAAGAGTGACTTTATGATTGCGAAGGTGCGTTCGGTATCTTGGTTAGCAACAACTATACTTAGCTCCGACGGTGTTGAAACTAATTCGAGTATGTTTATTCCCTCCCAGGCAAGAGATTTGAGGAAAAAATAATAAATTCCGGAAGTCTTTAATGCTTCAGTTGGCAAATAGATTGTAATCGCTGAAACTTTATCCTCAAGGATTAGCGGACTCTTGCCCTCGATTGCGGTTTTGTATTTTTCGAATAAATCCTGACTTAGGATTAGCGAGGATTCATAAATTCCCTGATTTTTAAGAAAAAATGATCTTGAATTAACATCTCTTGAAATTAGAACAGAAAGGCCTTGAATCTCATTATTTGGAAGGCATACAAGAACCAGATTTGAGCGAACTGTAATTTCTGGAGGGGTTTTGAATATGTTGCTTTGCTGGAATTTGGGTCGAAAGTTGGATTCGAGACGATTCAGCGCCATGATAATTGATGCGTTCGAAACCTTCTTCAAAAGTATCTCCTCAAGTTCCGGCTTTATATAACGTGCGAGAGAAGAATAGTTTATAATGCCTTTTGAAATAGCTTCAGAAAGATATCTTGAGCGTTCGACAATTTTTTTAGTAGCCTCAGGCACTGTAATCATGTTAATATCTTAACATATTTGTAGTTTTTTTAAAAGTTTTTAGAAAATTTCGAATCTTCTTAAAATGCTCCATATGCAACAGCAGGTTATGTTAACATATTGTAATGGACAGAAAAACAAAAATCATTGCGACAATAGGTCCGGCAACCCTAGATGTAACAGTCTTCGAAAGACTAGTTGACGAGGGAGTAGATTTTATAAGAATCAACAGTGCTTACGGCGACTATAAGCAGTACGATCAAATTCTTGAAAATCTTCGAAAATATACCTTAAATCGAGAAGTAAAAGTTATCTATGATATTAGAAACCACTCTAAGTTGGATTACTTTCTAACCAATAAACTGGACATGATTGCTGTTTCTTTCGTTAACAATGCAAAACAGATAATAAAGGTCAAAGAAAAAACTAACAATGCGTATGTCATTGCCAAAATCGAAACTGTTGAAGGTGTTAAGAATATAGATTCTATAATCGATGTGTCAGATGGAGTAATGATTGCACGCGGAGATCTTGCTGAAGCGGAAACAATCGAACGGGTCCCTGTTTTACAAAAAGAGTTTTCAAAAAAAGTTGTTGCCAAGGGGAAATTTTTAGTGACTGCCACGGAGATGCTTCTTTCAATGGTGAATAATCCCAAACCAACAATTGCTGAGATTTCGGACGTCTCTAATGCCGTATTTGACGGATCTAATGCGGTTATGCTTTCTGAAGAAACTGCAGTTGGGAAATATCCTGCTGAGGCAGTATCATATATGCGCCGCGCCATAGAAGAGGCCGAAAACTGGCTCAGTCAAGGAAGATTGGGGTAGTGGCATTTTTGGGGTTCGTTTATTTTAACCGATGGTCATCTTATCAAGCGTAAAAAAATCAAGAAAAGAAGAGCTAGTTTAATTCTTGATCTCGCCGCTGATGTATGTAAATTTACTGCGATGGGCGATAAGAAATATTTATACTTTGATTTCTTCATAAAGAGGACATTCATCCCATTTGGCTCCATACAGAACGATAAGCTTCGATTCAAACGTTTTAAGTTCTTTGAGAAGCTCATCAAATGATTTTAATAAAGCTTGTTCATTGCCTTGAGGAATCCGAAGCCAAATTACCGCATAAACCTCGTCCTTTGTAGACTCAGCGAAGTCTTCATCATTTGTTATCAAAATACGTTTCTCTTGTTTCGATATGCTTAAAAGCATTTGATCAGATGCGCCTTTGGCTGTAAGCTTGACGTCTATACCTCTTTGCATAAGATATTCGTAAAGACCCCGCCTAACATTCTCATCAAGAAGAAACTTAAATGTTGGGGTTTGTTGGGAGAATGGCATAACCTTCTTTCATAAGAGAGCTTGCATAATCAAGCGCGGCTTTTATATGATTGCCGGTCAGATGAGGAAATGCATCCTTTATCTCTTTTTCACCTTGCCCACCCTTAAGCATGTCAAGTACTTGCCAAACCATAATCCTTGTTCCTTTAAATGTTGGTTTACCATGACAAATTTTAGGGTCTGCTACGATATGCTCATTAATATCTACTCTTTTCATACCAAACAAATTATACCATAGATGGGAGGTTTGGATAGTGGCATTTTTTGAACTTCATTCAAATAGGGTACCTCACAACAGATACTTATGCTGCTTTCTCGTATTCAATAATTTCCGAAAAAGTTCTTGGACTAATAATGTTTATACCTTTAAATTGTTCTAAATCTTGAAGATGTCGATCCCCTGTAACTAGATACTCAGCTTTTGCATTGACTGCTGTCGCAAGGATAAAATCGTCTTCTGGATGTGTCGCAACTTCCCTGACCTTATTTATTAATTGAACGGGAATTGCATCAGTTTCTAATAAGTTAACAAAACCATCAATATCTTGTTCTGTCATTAATCTTTTAAAAAAGGGTTTCTCAAAAACTTCTTTAAGCTCTTCAAGGATAAAGTTTGAAATATATAACTTGAAGTACCCTTTTCTCCATTCATTAAGGAGTTGTCTTGGGATTGATGAAGATGTTAAAGCTCCTGAAGCCAAAACATTGGTGTCTAAAACTGCCGAAAGCATATTTATCGGGCAGTAGTAGAACGTTTGCTTGCCCTTACTTCTTCTACTGCTTTATCCACCTGACGCTCAATTTCATCATCTGGGATGTCTTTAAACGCTGCCCTCATTCTATCAATCACTTTAAAACGTTCGTTTCGTTCTTCCTCAAGTCTTGTGAGTCTTGATAAATCTTCAGCAGAAATTACAGCGGCAATTGGTATACCGCTTTTTTCAATAATCACACGAGTTTGCTCTTTAAAAACTTTATTTAGAAGTTGACTCCAATTTGATCTCACATCCGATGCTTTCAGTGTCTGTGTCATAATTAGTACACTTTAGCACAATTTTGTACAAAAGTCAATCTTTTTATGGACCGCCAGCCAAATAGGGAGCCGCATGAACTTTTAAGATGTGCTCCCTAAATCTTCTTCTGAAATTCCTAGTTGCTCATGCAAATGTTGGTATACACCTTCTCTATCGTCTCTTGGGAATTTAGCGATAATTTCATCTGGAGTAATATAGTCGGGAATGAGATACTCGTTTTCATTCATACCAAAGAAGTTTCCAGTACTACTATTAATTACAAATTCTTGAGGAACTTTTATAACATACACTTCATATTTACTCTGCTCGTCTGGATTCGGCTGATTTCCTGTACCAGCCCTTGCTGCCTCAAGGTTGGTGGTTGCAGATATAAAGGTGGAAGCTCCAACTGCACTTTGTTGGTATGCCAATTGCTGAGCTACACTTTTTGACTGAGGCTGTAAATTAAGATATCGCTCATCTCCGTAAAGAAAATATCCAACATCACCAGGTGAATCTAACTCACCAACCAAACGTCCGGTCGTTTGTTTTCCATATCCATAAGGTCTAGTATAAAATCCTTTTTTTATCAAGTCCTGGATGATCTCCCCTCATCAAATACACGTAGCCGTCTTTTACAAATTTAGGGTCAATATTTACTGTCCAGTTTTCGAACTGCAAATCAGCAATTTTTGTCCGTTCAGGGTAATTGTGTTCATATAATAGCTCAGAGGGATTAATATTTGGGTCGAGCGCGGATTTTCTATCAAATAAAGACACTAATTTTGGCTCTTTTTGAATTTCATCCCAGTCCGACCACAAACCATCGATTTTTGCTTTCCTTGCTTCGAGACCTTCTGATTCTTTTACCGAACCGCCACCTAGAAAATTATCTTTTTGTGCTTTTGCGGAAAAGTTTACCGCAGATTGACCGATTCCATCTTCTGGGGTTAAGAAATCAACCGGTTCCTTGTTTATCAAACTATCTGAGTCATCCATTTCTAAATTATAACACCGATAAAAAAAGAATTTTAAAACACATGGTGACGGATGATCATAAAGCTAGAATTATGAGGATCTTAGGCGGGGGGGTTGGGGTAATGGCATTTCTTCCACCCCGAACAAGCTTACTTGCTCTCGTGGTCTACGTCCACGCATCGCAAGAGCGCTTAACGGGGCAAGTTTTTTGCCTCTTAAAGCTTCCCGTTATCCTTTGTGATAGGGCGCGTTTATCATTCCACACTTTTTATATTTATAAGGTCTGTTTGTCTCAGGATTTATCGCTCCACATGGGCAGGGGTCGTTCCGTCCCAATTTATTTTTATTCGAATCATTGTTCAGTCCATCTTCTGTTTTCTGTTTTCCGGCATCCGCCTTCTGTCTTCTGTCTTCGGTCTTCTGACTTTCTCCAACTTCTGACTCAGGGGTGTTTTCACTGATGTTTACTCGAACAGCGGGCGGAGGAACCTCACCAATATTTATTCTGAAAGCTCTATGGGCAATCCCATCATCAATCTGTACTATTAATCGTTCAAACATTTGGAACGATTCATTTTTATACTCAATTAAAGGGTCTCTTTGCCCATAACCTCGTAACCCAATTCCTGTTCTAAGATCTTCCATGGAAGTAAGATGGTCCATCCAAAGATTATCTATCGTTGATAAAGAAACGATTTTATATGCATGTGCCAGATGGTCACACCCAAACTGTTCTTCCCATTTCAAAGCTAGTTGTTTTACTATTCCAATTAAAAAATCCGAGACTTGTTCTGGCGTTTGATATTGCTGGATTTGTTTATATAAATGTTCTTGTGAATGCTCATCAAAAGGAACGATTGTAACGAATTCTTCTATTATGGTTTTTCGCCCATCAACTTGCGCTTCTGATGAAAGATTAAACTGAACAAGATTAACAATTACGCTCTTGACCTTATCCAAAACCGTCTGTACTATATCCCCCTCATTTCTTACTATACCCTGCCTCATTTTGTAGATAATTTCCCTTTGTTTATTCAAGACATCATCATAATCAAGAAGGTGTTTTCTTGCTTCAAAATTAAAACCTTCGACTTTAACTTGAGCTTGCTCAATAACACGAGAAACCAATCCGTGAGCCAAAGGCTGATCCTCTGGAAAATTGAATCGAGTCATAAGATTTGATATTTGTTCTCCTCCAAACACGCGCATAAGATCGTCTTCTAGGGAAACTATGAACATAGATTTTCCCGGGTCTCCCTGGCGGCCGGATCTTCCTCTTAGTTGATTATCAATCCTTCTTGATTCATGCTTCTCAGTACCAATCAGATAAAGTCCGCCACTTGAAACCACTTCATTGTGTTCTTTTTGCCATTTTTCTGTGTCTTCGCGGAACTTCTTTTCACCGGCGCGGCCTTGATGGAGAACGTCAAACTTTAATGGTGGTTGACCTCCTAAAATAATATCTACTCCTCGTCCTGCCATGTTTGTCGCAACGGTAACCGCGCCTTTCTTGCCTGCGTTCTGAATAATCATCGCCTCTCGCGTGTGGTTTTTGGCATTTAAAACCTCATGTCTGATTCCTTTTCTCTTGAGGTACTCTGAGATTATTTCATTCTTATCTATTGAAGTTGTTCCTACCAAAACCGGCTGTCCTTTCTTGTGTGCTTCTTCAATCTCGCGAACTACCGCCGCCACTTTTGCACGTATGGTTTTATAGATTTGATCGCCAAGATCTTCTCTTATCATGTCCTTATGTGTGGGGACTACAACAACATCTAGTTTGTAGATTTTTTGAAATTCCTCGGCTTCAGTTACTGCTGTTCCCGTCATTCCCGCGATTCTTTCATACATTCTGAAGTAATTTTGAAGTGAAACGGTTGCTAACGTCTTTGATTCCTGTTGGATCGAAACCTCTTCTTTTGCTTCAATTGCTTGATGAAGACCTTCAGACAAGCGCCTGCCCTCAAGTAACCTTCCAGTAAATTCATCTACTAAAATTACCTGATTGTCGCGCACTATATAATCTTTGTTTTTGTGAAATAAAGTATTTGCCTTAAGAGCTGCTTCTATGTGATAAACAGTGTCAAAATCTTTTTCATATATATCGCGGATACCATAAAGTTTTTCAACCTTCTCAATTCCATGATCTGTCAAATGGGCAGTTCTTGTTTTTTCGTCAACTTTATAGTCAATATCTCTATTTAATTTGTCAACAATCTTTGCATATTCATAATATTTTTGGGAAGGGGTAGCATCCGGCATTGAAATAATATGAGGAGTCCTTGCTTCATCAACTAAAACAGAGTCAACCTCGTCTATAATTGCATATGAATGTCCTGTTTGAACGAGCTGCGAACTATCAAATACCATATTGTCCCGAAGATAATCAAATCCAAATTCAGAATTAATTCCGTAAACTATATTTGCCTGATATGCTTCCTTACGTGAAATGGAACGAAGGTGAATGAGTCTAAAATCTTGCGCTGACTCATCAACATATTTAGGATCATAAATGAAAGAGGCGTCTGAAATTATTGATGAGACACTCATTCCCAAAAAATCAAAAATTACACCCATCCACCCGGCGTCACGTCGTGCAAGATAATCATTTACGGTTACAAGATGTACTGTGTTACCTGAGAGAGCGTTTAGATATAAAGCTGGGACTGCCGATAATGTTTTCCCTTCTCCAGTTTTTTGCTCCGCAACCTTTCCTTGCGAAAGAACCGTGGCTGCTACAAGCTGCACGTCATAAGGTCTAAGCCCGGTAGTTCTTAATGCTGCCTCGCGAGCAAGCGCAAAAGCTTCTGGCAAAACTAAGAAAATGCTTTCACCTTTTTCTACTCTTTTTTTAAGATCTTCTGTTTTTTTAGGAAAATCTGAATCTTTTAACTTTTTGACCCTAGATTCAAGCGCATTGATCTCATCAACAATAGGTAAGAGCTTTTTAACTTCTCGGTCGTTGGAATCAAAAAACTTAGACAAAATGTTTAACATAAACATTAAATTCTACCACAAATGAGGCTAAAATACGAATACTTATTATTAAAAACCCCGCACCGTATGGTGCGGGGCTCTTTTTATCCAAAAGATGATCATTTTTTGGAATTGATTAATTATCTCCTCTTCCTCCTCTTTGCTTTTTTTCTTGCCATGCTTATGATCACCTCCGTTAGAAACTGTTAGTGAACTGTAAAGTGAGTTTACAGTTTCTTACGTCCGCCGGAGCCTTGGCGTAGGCGGACCAATTTCTCAAGCTAACTTAATCGTTGTAAAAATAAAAAAATTTGTCAAGAAAAATCGTTGCTTCAAAAATGAAGGTTTAGATTGATAATAAAGCAAAAATTAGTATGTGAAAATTACTTATTTTTCGGGGAAATTTTGTCCAAATTAATATAATTTCGCAAAACTTCTGGTACGATTACGCTTCCGTCCGCCTCTTGATAGTTCTCAAGAATTGCAATCAAAGTTCTCCCAATCGCAAAACCTGTTGCATTTAATGTATGGACGAAATCTTTTCCTGAACCATTTTGACCCTGCCTGCCGGCAGGCAGGTACCGAATATTCAATCGTCTTGCTTGAAAATCTGTTACGTGAGATGCAGATGTTACTTCACGATATTTCTCCTGAGACGGAATCCAAGCTTCTAAATCATATTTTCTAGCCTGAACAAAACCTAAATCAGCCGTACACATTTTTACTACTTGATAAGGAATTTTCAAAGCCTGGAAAAACCTTTCTTCAATTGAAACTAAATATTCGTGTTCCTCATCGCTTTTCTCAGGAGTTGTATATGAAACCATTTCTACCTTATCAAACTGATGGACTCGAAGAATTCCTCGCGTGTCTTTGCCATAAGATCCTGCCTCTCGTCTAAAAGCGGACGAAAAACCAACATATCTCTTAGGTAAATCACGTTCTAAAAATGTTTCGTCCATATGCATTGCGACAATTGCATGCTCTGCTGTCCCTACAAGAGTTAATCCGTCTTTTTCTATATGGAACATATCCTCTGCTCCTCCACGCTCCATATACCCTAGGCTTTTCATTATTTCTGTTTTTATAAGCTCAGGTGGAATTACTGGAATAAATCCTTCTTTTATTAAGGAGTCGAAGGCAAATTGCGCCAGTGCAAACTCTAACAAAACTCCTTCATTTTTTAGATATGCAAATCGGGTTCCTGAAACTTTTGCAGCTCGTTCGATGTCTATAATATCTAAAATTTCCCCAATCTCAACATGATCGCGAGGCTCGAAATCAAACTTTCTTGGAGTTCCATGTTTTCGAATTACCTCATTCTGGGATTCGCCTTTTCCGATTTTTACATCGGGAGCCGGTAGATTTGGGATAGCATAAAGCAGCTCACCTAGTTTTTCTTTTATCTTCCGGAGTTTGTCTTCGCTAGAATCTACCTCTGTCTTAATTTCTCGGCCGCCTTCAACGTCTCTTTCTTTCGCCGCCCTATTCTTTTGAGTATAAAGTTCTTGAAGTGTTCGGGAAATTATCCGAACTTCTTCGTCGAGTTTTAGAATTTCATCGATATTAATTTCGATATTTTTACTTTTCGCGCCCGCACGAACTTTGTCCGGATTTTCCCTAATGAATTTAATATCCAACATACTTAGGATTATAGCGGTTTTTAAGCTTTTTGGCTATCTAAAAACTTCTTGAACTTCCGCAATGCCCGTGCCCTGTGTGATATTTTATTT
>Ga0155158_120_pt1 | contig 31610 bp, 28 predicted proteins | sample RifCSPhighO2_01_FD_106126 | JGI IMG/M metagenome (GOLD analysis project Ga0155158, IMG submission 106126) | Candidatus Levybacteria bacterium RIFCSPHIGHO2_01_FULL_40_15b | reverse complement strand
TATGATTATGGGCGCAATAAAACCTATAACCAAAACTGTCTCCTGTTCTAGACCATTTATAATATTTTTAATTTGACTATGGATATTATGTTTAGTTAAATGTATGTCTTCCAGAAATCTAAAGACGAAGAGGGTTATAAAAAGCGCGGCCAGATCAAAAATGGCGACAGTCTTTATTAGGAAAGCAAAAGACACAAGTAATCCGGCAATAAGCGTAAAAATAAATCTATTTTTTGAGGAAGATGTATAACTTAAGTAAAATGCGCCAACTACAGGAAGCAGCATAAAATTTTCAGCATTAGCAATATTCCCCTCAATGATTGGCAGCCCAAAAAGCACTGCAAAAACAGTCGTAGACATAAATCTCGCAGAAAGACTTTTTAGGAGTTTGCTTGCTAAGAAATAAAAAACAACAATTGTTGCAAGTCCTACTATTAGGGAGAAGAGTCTTACATAGAATTGCTCTCCAGAAAAAATTGCATATATAAGATATAGAATTGGCGGTTTATTATCCCATATTTCGCTGTACAATACCCTGCCTTCTCGCAACGCTACGCCTATTACCTGATATATTCCTTCATCCCCATACCAATATGGCTCAAAGATGGATGGAAAACGAAGCAGTGCGAAAAGAGATCCGATAACTCCCAGGAATATATTCTCTATTTTCTTCATGACTTCTCAGTCACGCGATATTCAAGTCGCTTGCCTATTATTAATTGTATATGCGAAATTAATGCAGGTAAAGAGGAAAGGAAAAATCCTGAGATTGGCATTAAAACAAATTCGAGGGGAAATAGAAATTGTCTAAATCGTGATGCGCTGGAATATTTTTTTGATCTCATATCAAAATCGACATAAATTAAGACAAGCAAAGCGAACAGACATAAGGTTAAAATAAACCCTGACATCCTTGGTAAGCTATAGCCAAGACTTGTGCGAGTAAAAACAGGGTTAAGAAAAACTATCAAATTGGCAGAAATTGTAATAATATACCAATTGACAGGCCATAAGATATGATCAAGTAAAACATTCAGTACTAAATAAGTTTTTTTAAAGAACGGCGCCTCGCGTACTAGTAACCACCATTTTAGATATATCGCATCGTCTGATATGCCCCACGACCATCGCCTCTCCTGGTGATATTTATTAAGCAATGATCTTATATATGTCCCTGCTTTTGGAGAATCCATTGACGTCTTTAAAAAAATTGGCTCTACATTAACCTTTCCTCCTGTTTTAAAGAATGCCTTGAAAAAAATTCTATAGTCCTCTGGGATAACATCAGTATCCCAATAATCAATACTCTTCAATAGCCTAAAGGAAAGGGAATAAACAGAATTAGGAATAAGCCTAAGCCCCTGTACTAAAAGAGAGATGCGCCAAAGACTTGAGAAGAAGGCAATTATTCTTATGAAAGAAGGTACTTGCCAAAAATTATTATAGCTCACATTTGCTGATTGCCAGAACAAATGATAAGGGTCCGAAGTTGTTAAAAATTTGTATGATAGATAAGAAAAAAAATGTTTATCAAATATGCTATCCGCATCAACTGACGAAACTGTTAAGAAATCCATGTCGACTTTTTTGTCCTCCAAAACCTTATTTGCAAAACGCGCGGCAAAAGCTTGATTTGAAGATTTTCCTTTTACTTCTTCTGGATCATCAGGGTGAAAAGTGCAATAAAATGCTCCAAATTTATTTTTATATTCCGAGAAAAGAGTGCCTGCTTTTTTTCCTGATTCTTTTTCTCTCTCTTCAAATGCTATAAAAACAAATATTCTCTTTACGGGAAATGTTTGGTCGGCAATGCTATCTATCGTTTCTTTTATTTTCGAAAGGGTCTCTTGATACGAAGGGATTATAACGACATGAGCTATTTTATTAAACGAGGGCAAAATTTTAGCCTTTGCAAACCAATCTATTTTTTCTGCCTCCTTTATTTTTCTTGAAGCCGAAAACGCGCAAATTGCAAGATTCGCCGATTTATACAGCCAATACATATTGAAGAAAATAATGAAGTACGACAATTGCAACGGGAAAAAGATTGCGCCCCAAAAAGGCATACTTATCATAAAGACGGCAGTCAATGGAGGAATAACCTCAAGAAGTCTTATAGACTTTCGAGGGTATCTAGTGAAAAACTTTGTCGCTAGAGCATGCATAACTTTATTTAGTTGTCATTCTAACCCTGAGGGCACGAGCCCCGAACGGGGAAGAACCTTAAACAGAGTTTCGAAATTAGAATTCGTAGCTCGTAGAAGCTCTTCAAATGACACACCCTTTAATTGAGCCAAATACTGCCCTACGATTATAACATTTTTAGGCTCATTACGCTGGCCGCGAAACGGCACTGGCGTTAAGAATGGCGAGTCTGTCTCAACCAAAATGCGATCGATTGGTGTTGCTTTTACTAAATCGGCGAGTTCCACAGTCTCGCCTGTTGCAATTCCTTTATAGGTTACATTTCCGTCGTAGCCGATATAAAAACCAAGATCTAAAGCTTTTTTCAAGACTTCGAAAGACCCTGCAAAACAATGGAACATTCCCGGCGGATCTTGAAAGCGGCTTTTGTATTCAGCAAGAATTTGAACAATATCCTCACCTGCCCGTCTGTTATGAATTTGAAGCGACAATCCAATCTCTATAGATAATTCGATTTGTTTACGAAATGCTTCTTCTTGAAGCTTCTTGTCAACAATGCCGTTTGATTCATAATAATGGTAATCAAGCCCTGTCTCGCCGATTCCAACAACCTTCTCTTCTTTTGCTAATTTTCGAAGGTTTTCAAACCAGTCCTTCTGTATTTCCCCCTCAAATTCGCTGTCCGCCTTATCCGCGTGATGGGGATGAATTCCAACAATCGCATACATATTGTCATATTTGTGAGCTAATTCAATAGCTTTTCGACTTGAAGGAATGCTTGTTCCAACATTCACGATTGCCCGAACACCCGCATCAAACGCCCTCTTGGCAACTTCATCAACGTCCTTATCAAAAGCATGAAAATTCAAATGACAATGGGTATCTACCATAAATCAGTATTGAGTATACAGTATTGAGTATTTAGTATGAAGTATTAAGTATAAAGCCGTAGTATAATAAGGCCATGAATTTGATTTTTGTGACTTTTGAAAATCGCGAAGATGCGGAGAAAGCTTCTGATTATTTAATCGAAAATAAGCTGGCTGCATGTATCGAAACTTTCCCGGTTCAATCACATTATTACTGGAAGGGTGAAAAAATAAACACGCAGGAGTTTTCGGGAATTATTAAAACAGATGACGGCTACTTTGAAAAAGTAAAAGAAGCTTTAGAGAAAACCTTATCATACGAAATTCCGCAGATTATCGAAGTAAAAGCCGAAGGCGCGAACAAATCTTATCTTAATTGGGTTAAAGACTCTCTAAAATAATCCTATTCCCTAGTCACTATTATCTAGTATCTATTCCCTACCTAATAATCCATACCGCCCATGCCGCCACCCGGCATTGCTGGGGTCTCTTTCTTTTCTTCCGGAATGTCAGTGACCAGTGCTTCTGTTGTTAAGATCATCATAGCAACAGATGCGGCGTTTTGTACGGCTGAACGCGTTACTTTTGCAGGATCAATAATCCCGGCTGAGAGCATCGAGCCATATTCCATAGTTAAAACATTGAATCCGTAATCGGGAGCTTTATTACTCTCGATTTTCGATAACACAACTCCCGGTTCTTCCCCGGCATTTTTAACAATCCATCGGGTAGGCTCTGCAAGTGCATGATATAAAATATCAACGCCTCTTTTCTGGTCTTCGTCTTTAATAGTATCTGAAAGCCTTGCAAGGGTGGATCTTGCTCGAATGAGAGTCACTCCTCCACCGGGGACTACTCCTTCTTCAATCGCCGCTTTGGTTGCCGCAACCGCATCAATCACACGTTCTTTCTTCTCTTTCATCTCAAGTTCGGTAGCAGCTCCTACATTAATCACCGCAACTCCACCTGAAAGTTTTGCCAAACGTTCCTCAAGTTTTTCGCGATCAAAATCAGAAGTTGATCTTTCAATCTCTTTCTTAATTTGTGCTATACGATCATTCACCGCTTGTCTTGTCCCTTTGCCTCCGATTATTTGAGTTACTTCATTTGTTGCTTTTACTTTCTCTGCGCGCCCTGTATCTTCAATTGCGACACTTTCAAGTTTTCTTCCCGTATCTTCAGATATAACTGTGGCCCCTGTCAGAGTCGCAATGTCCGAAAGCATTTCTTTTCGACGATCACCGAATCCGGGAGCCTTTACAGCAACCACATTGACGGTCCCCCGAAGTTTATTGACTACCAAAGTTGCTAAAGCCTCTCCTTCGATATCATCAGCAACAATAACCAAATCTTTTGAGACTTTAACAAAATTCTCAAGGAAGGGCACAAGATCTTGGATCGAAGATATTTTTTTGTCGGTTATGAGTATATAAGGATTTTCTATTTCTGCTTCCATACGGTCAGGATTTGTTACAAAATAAGCAGATGCATATCCTTTATCAAATTCCATGCCCTCTTTATAGTCAATTGAGAATTCAAGACTTCTCCCCTCTTCAACTGTCACAATCCCATCTTTACCAACTTTCTTTAAAGCCTCCCCAATCAGCGAACCGATGTTTTCATCTTGAGCGGAAATTGTTGCGACTTTTGCAATATCTTCTTCGCCGACTTTCTTTGACATCTTTTTAATTTCAGATAAAACCTCGAAAACTGCCTTTTCAAGACCAAGTCGCAGGATCATTGGGTTTGCACCTGCTGAGACTGCTTTGAATCCAGATCCCACAATGTGTTGTGCAAGAAGGGTCGCTGTGGTAGTGCCGTCTCCTGCAACGTCATTGGTTTTTGAAGCTGCCTCTTTAACAAGTTGTGCCCCCATGTTTTCAAATGGATCGGGAAGTTCTATCTCTTTTGCAACAGACACGCCGTCATGCACAACATTTGGAGCACCCCATTTTCTATCAATGGCAACATTTCTGCCTTTGGGACCAAGAGTTGTAACAACCGCATTTGCGAGTTTATCAACTCCTTCTTTTAATTTTGTTCGGGCTTCCTCCCCGTATTTAATCTGCTTAGCCATAAGTTCCTTCGCTTTGCTCAGTCAAATTTAAAATTCAAAATGCAAAATTCAAAATTACAACTCAAAACTTTAGAACTTTTAAATTTTACTTTTGACCTTTGACTTTTGAGTTTTGACTTTAGCCATTATGAAATAATGGCTAGGATGTCTTTCTCCTCAACTATTGTCCACTCTTCATTTCCAACTTTAATTTCATTTCCTCCCCATTTTTTATACATAACTCTTTGTCCAACGCGGACGCTCATAGGCTTTCTTTCACCTTTTGGAGTTATTTCTCCTTCTCCAACAGCCATAACAAGTCCTATTTGAGGTTTTTCTTTAGCAGTTTCTGGCAAGTAGATGCCGCCGGAAGTTTTTTCTTCTGCTTCAAGAGGCTTTATCAAAACATTATTGAATAATGGTTTAATATTCATATTAATTTTATTTGCTTGCCCTGCTTGCCCCGAGTTTGATCGAGGGGAGCGAGCGGAGCGAATCGAATGGACCATAAAGTGCGATTAAGTATTTTAAGAGAAGTACCAAATTTTGTCAAGTGGCAGCGTTGATTGCTAAAATTTGTTGGGATTGACTTATAAGGTAAAATTGTCTACGCTATAGAAGTCGTCGGCCTGGAGGGCGCCGTCCAGAGGGGCTCTGCCCGGCGGGCATAATTGATGAAAATCCTAACAAATAAATATTTTATCTTAGGAAATTTATTACTTCTCCTAATAAGTATCCCTGTCACTCTTTTCTTCATAGCAAGGCAACAAGAATTGCGAGGTAGAGCTGCTCCTTCTTCACGACTTTTCTTTTCCTCTGAAAATCCCAGCACTTCTACTCAATGTCAAAGCTTCAATGTGGATATTATGGTCGATCCCGGCTCGAATATTGTTTCAATCATTGATTTTTACCTCAAGTATGACCCGACAAAGCTTGACGTCCTGCAAATCAAAGAAAGCGATAAGTTTCCAACTGTTGTCAGACCAATCAGTGTCTCAAGCGGAGAATCTAATATGTCTGTTTCTGTTGGGGCAGATGTCACGCGCGCAGTACAAACAGTCGCAAAGGTTGCTACGGTTACATTTCGTCCAAAGGCGGCCGGCGCTGCCCAGATTCAATTTGACCAGGACAGATCCCGCGTATTCTCTTTGGCACCCGGAGACGAACCTACGGAAAATGTACTTTTCCAGGTGTCACCGGCAAACGTCACTATTGGATCAGGAGCCTGTGCTGGAGTAAGTACAACCCCTTCACCAACTACATTAATTACCCCGACTGCAACGCCTACAGTAAGCATATCTCCTACGCCGCGCCCGACCATTATTCCCACGTCTATTCCAACCGTAACGCCGACTACAATCTTATCGCCTACACCTACATCAACAATTTCCGCCACAACTACACCCACACCAACAAGTGCTCCAGTCGGGCAAGTCACACCAACAAGTACTCCCATATCTGCTCCTACATCTATTCCAACAACTGCTCCAACTATTCCTCCAACAGGGGGGATAACTCAAACATTGGGCATAATAGGGGCAGTAATCTTAGTAATAATAGGAGGCTTTATACTCCTAGCACTCTAGTAGAGTATTCAGTATTCTGTATTCAGTATCCAGTATTTATTTATTAACTCTATACTGTATACTCGATACTGGGCTACGCCCGGAGGACTGCGAGGAACGCTTCCTTGGGGACATTGACTCTGCCGATTGCTTTCATTTTTTTCTTTCCTTTCTTTTGGGCCTCCAAAAGCTTATCCTTGCGAGTTCTGTCTCCCCCTGACATTTTTGCCAAAACATTTTTTGATAATGGCGAGATTCGTTCACTTGCAATAATACGAGATCCCGTTGACGCACGGACGAAAACTTCGAATTGGTGTCTCGGAATTTCTTCTGATAACGCTTTTACTATTCTTCTCGAAAAGCCTTCGGTTTCGCTTTTGTGGACCGCGAATGAAAGTTCAGGGATAACTTCATTGTTAACCGATATATCGATTCGTACCAAATCCGATTCACGATAGTCGGCAATTTCATAGTCGAAAGATGCAAAACCTGATGATATGGTTTTTAACTTATCGTAAAAATCATAAATAACGTTCGCCAGTGGCATTTCAAATTCAATTTTTGCCTGTAAGCCAAAATATTTTATGTCCGAACTCTCTCCCCGTCGTTTGTGTATTAGCTCTAAAATTGAACCGATGTGTTCTCTGGGCGTATAAATTTCCCCGCTAACAAAAGGCTCCCGAACTTCATGATTTGCATTATCCAGATCCTTAGGATTTGTGATGCTTTTTCCATCAACTATATATTCAATAGAAGGAGGCGCAGCAAAAACATCAACCTCTTCCTCTCGCTCTATTCGTTCGATCAAAATCTGCGTATGGAGAAGTCCTAGGAATCCGCAACGAAAACCCGGTCCAAAAATTTGAGACTGCTCAGGCGAAATTGATAGGGCCGCATCGTTTAGTTTTAGTTTATATAACGCTTTTCGCAAGTTTTGGAAATCAGAGATGGATGTTGGATAAATAGACAAATAAACGAATGGTTTTTGTTCGATATAGCGTCCTAAAGATTGGCCCTCTCCTTTCTCGTTCAAAATCGTATCTCCTACTTTTGCCTGAGTTATATCCTTAATATTGGTAATAACAAAACCTACCTCACCGTTTACAAGTTCATTTGAATACAAAAACGAAGGCTTCATAAAACCAACCTCATTAACTAGAACTTGTGACTTATCAGAAGCAAAAGTAATCCTATCGCCTTTCTTAATTTTTCCGTTTTTTAGGCGGACATAAATTACAATTCCACGATGCTCATCATAGATTGAGTCGAAAATAAGTGCTTGCGTGTTTGTTTCCGAACTTCCGTCCGGAGCAGGAATTCGTTCGGTTACTGTTCGAATTAATTCCGAAACGCCCTCTCCTGTTTTAGCCGAAATCTTGAGAATCGAATCTTTCTCCAAACCAAAACTTGCAACTATTTCATCTTCAGCCTTCGAAATATTTGCAGTTAGCAAGTCGATTTTATTTATTACCGGAATAATTGCGAGTCCTAGTTTTTTTGCAAAATTATAATTGGCAATAGTTTGCGCCTGGACTCCTTTTGTGGCATCCACCAAGAGTATTGCGCCTTCACATGCATAAAGCGTTCGAACAACTTCGTACGAAAAATCTACATGTCCCGGCGTATCAATAAGGTTTAATATGTATCCCGAACTTTCTTCTCCCTTGATCTCCCTCTCCCCTTGTGGGAGAGGGCCGGGGTGAGGGGGATTCCATGTCATTCGGACAGGTGCAAGTTTTATAGTTATTCCATGTTCTCTTGAAATTTCGCTTCGATCTAAGAATTGTTCCTTAAGTTCTTCTTTACGAACCGTCCCCGTAATCTCGAGCAGTCTATCCGCCAATGTCGACTTCCCCGCATCTACATGTGCTATTATGCAAAAGTTTCTAATTCTTGATTGTTCCATTTTTTACTCTCCTTTCTATATTTTTCTTACAAACCTGCATACCGTAATATCTAGTTTTGTGTCTAATAAAAGGTGCAAGAAATCTGATAAATCTTAATAATGAAGAGGCTTCATTTATGTTAACTCTCCATAGATCGCTATTATAATATAATCCATCTGGACGCAAATCCCTTTTTTTATATATAAGGCGGAATTTAACATTAATATTTTGTTCTCTTAGCCACATTGTAATCCATCTAAGAATTCCGATATCATAAGAGTCTATTTTAAATCTAGCTCTTGTTTGATTTAAGATAAAATTTCCCTCAGCATCTGTATATCCAGCAATAAAAGCCCAACTTGCTTTGACATCATCTCTAATCCACAAAGGCACCTCTTCGTGTTTTGGCAATAAGAAGTCGAAGGTCTTATTCAAGTAACAATTCACGTTTGTACTATACTTTCCCTTCGAAATTGTAATCCTTCCATATTTAGCAAAAAGATTCTTCATTAAATTAACCTGAACTATCTGAGTAGTATTGCACCTGGCAATGATTAGTTCTGAAGATTCTCTTGTTTGGTACACGTTTAAATCCCCTAGTCTAAAACCTATCAAATATGCTTTTTCAATTAAATCGCCAGAAAAATCAAATTTTCGATATCGCATCCTAGCTCCTGATGAAGAACGAAATAAAATACCAAGTTCTCGCATTCTTGTGCGTACAGTAATTGGATCACAGTTGAATAGCTTCGCGATTTTAGGTGGGGACTTATATTCTTCCCAATAAAGTCGTTGCAGTATATCTCTTGGTATCTGAATTTTCGCTCTTGGCACAATTACAGCATATCAAATAGGCTTGTATTGTGCAATAATACAAAAATTCCGAATATGTGATTGATTCATGCAAGAATTATATACAAAAAGAGCTTCTATTGCCCGTTGACTTTGCTTACAGATCGTTGCTATAAATAAATGTGGACTATTCCAAGAATTACTCAAATCTTACAACAACCCAACCCAACATGGTCCCTATTGCCCCCATTATATCCCTTGTGGCGTTTACTACGATCGCGATATTCGCGGTATTTACAATAATTGCCGTATGGAAGATTTTTACAAAAGCAGGAAGACCGGGATGGGCAACTCTTATTCCTTTCTACAATATGGTTGTAGTTCTTCAAATAATTAAACGTCCCGTTTGGTGGATTCTCCTTTTTTTCGTTCCAATAGTAAATACTATCATTGCTCTGATTATCAGCCTGGATTTAGCAAAGGCATTTGGAAGAAGTGCAGCATTTGGACTTTTCTTAATATTTCTTTTTAGTCCAATTGGAATTCTTATGCTTGGGTTTGGGAAGAGTAAATATATATATGGTGCACCAACACAAACGCCTCCTCCCTCCATTCCACCCACTGCATAATCACAGAAGGTCTAAGTGGAATATGAACTTAGGTTAAACTCCTTCTTTTGCGTATTGAACCATGCAGAAATTATATCAGAGACTTACTGCATGGCGATCGAGGCATTCTGGAAAAGGGTACTATACATCAATGCATCTTCTGCCTGTCTCTCTCGGTCGCGATAGAACTTTATCTTCTCAAAATTTGAGAGAAGATTTCTAATATATGGCTTAACTTTTCTGCTGTCTATTTCTTTCCTTCTTTTCAAAGCTTCTTCAAAAAAGCGCTCAGCCATACTATTGGATCCACGAAAGTATCCAAGCGCTACTCTCTTTAAGTCAAGTGCCAATGATGAAAGGGCAATTTTATTTTTGTCCATAAATTTCTTTAAAAAAGTTTTTTGTCAGTTCCTCAAATACTTTTCTTATTTTAGGATTTTGAATTTCATTGCTAGTATTATTATCGCCCGGCCTTATGTTAATAAGCGAATTACAATCAATTTCACTTGTTTCAAGGTCAATTCCCCCTCCCCATAAATTTGTCTGATCCGAACCTTGATCTAAGAGGATTCGTTCCGACTCAAAATGTCGATCGCTTCCTGCAGAACAAATCTTTTTCTCTACATCTATAACTGTTTTTATATAAACATCAAATTGCTCACGTAATTTTTCTATCTCTTCCTTTGTATAAGGCTCGCCTTTTGTAATAATCACTAACGATCATTATATCACCCCAAAAATCCCGAATTCTGTCTGCGCTCAATTTCAAACATCCTCGCCGCCACATATATGTTCATGTGGAAATTATATCAGAAAGAGGGATGAACTTAGCTAAACACCTTCTTTTGCGTATTGAACCATTCCTTGGAAGATTTGGAGCCCTTCAGGGACAAAATCATCTGGGAGCATATCTTCATTTGGATATTGATAACGATCGATTGAACGTTCTGGGTGAGGCATTAAGCCTAAAATTCTTCCACTAGGATCTGCTATTCCAGCAATGGCGTGGGGAGAACCGTTTGGATTAAGAGGATATTCCTGTGTTGGATTATTGGTTCTATCTACATATCTAAAAACAACTTGTCCTGATTCTTCTATTTGGGATAAAATCGAGCTATCGGCAACAAACTTCCCTTCCCCATGAGCGACCTGAAATTCCACAGGCCCAGTAGTTTTTAAATCCTGAAGAAAAACACATGCGTTATCTCTCTCAATAGACAAATTTATTCTCCTACTTATAAATTTCCCCGAATCATTCCTGTCAAGGGTTGCTTTCTGCTCTCCTAAGGTCCCCATAGGAAGGAGGCCTGAGCGAACTAAGATTTGAAACCCATTGCAAATTCCTATCATAAGTCCTGATTCGATAAATCTTTGGATCTGGTTTCCAAGATAAGTATCTAATTCTAAAGCCAAAACCTTCCCAGATCCAAGATCGTCTCCATACGAAAAACCTCCAGATAAAGCAACAATCTGATAATCTGAGAGTTTCCTTTCGCCAGACTTTAAATCCTCTACTAAAATTGTTTCCGGCGCGGCACCCGCAAGTTCAAATCCATAAGATGTTTCAACATCGCAATTAATCCCGGGCGCCTTTAAAACTGCTACTTTTGGCTTTAAAATTTCACTACTCATGTTTAATGAAATAAAGTTCGCATTGGCTCTTGCCAAGCATCTTTTAACTTGTCTATACCTAAGATAAATAACTCTTCATTATTATTGTCGACTATGAATACTTTTTCAGAGGTTGTTTTGCCTAAAACTACATGTGGTACACCTCCAAATAACTCTTGGGCCTTCTCGGGACTCTCAACTTCTACTATAAACGTCCCTGCAGTTTCATTAAACAGAAAAAAGTCTGGCCTTGTTTTTATATTTAATTCAAGTTCTACGCCACAATCCCCGCCGAAAGCCATCTCAGCAATTGCACCGCCTATTCCGCCGTGGGAAACGTCATGGCATGCTCTTATATCGCGACTAACTATTCCAGCATTAACGGAATTAAAAGTTTTTGGTAAAACTTCAAGATCTACTTCTGGAACTTCGTTACCCAAACCACCATAGATATCATAATATGTAGAGCCACCCATCCCAGGATGCATCTTACCAACAAGAACAATCGTTGAGCCTATCTTTTTAAAACCAGTTGTCATCTTCTTGTCAACGTCAGGCATTTTCCCTAAGGTTGAAATATTTACAACCGGAGGTACGTGAAGCTTTCTCCCGTCTCTATATGTGTATGTAGAAGAAAGGCTATCTTTTCCAGAGACTACTGGTCTTCCTATCGCATCTTCAAATTCATCTATTGCATCAACCATAATATCAAGTGCTCCCATGTATTGGCCGTCAGGAACGGGGGAAATATAATTGCCACACAGAACCATATCTTTGTAATTACCGCCTGCTGCTACAAGATTTGATACTGCTTCAGTTGCTGCCCATATTGCACCACGTCTTGGATCTATTCTGTTAAGAATCGGGTTTATTCCATGTGAGACAATCATTCCATATTGCTTATTAAGTAAAGGCCTTATGATTGTTGCATCATTTGGAGCATCGTAGTTTATTCCTCCAAAAGGAGATAGCGCATTCCCTCCCTGAACCGTTGTATCATATTGTTCGACTATTGGAAGCTTTGAACAAACATTTCCATGAGACATGATTTTTTTGAAAACTTCTTCCCAATCTTTCTTGTCTTTAGGTTCTGGGATATCAGGCTCCTCAAATACTTCTCTTACAAACTTTGCTTCAATTATTCGTTGTGGCAAACCGTTTATAATAAATTCGTAATCAAGATCGGCAACGACTTCATCTCCATAATAAACCTGAAGTCTCTTGCTACCATCAAAGTACCCAAGGTCTGTTGCTTCAACGCTAAACCTTTCACAAAGTTTTCTGAATGCATCCATATTATCCGGACTGACTGCAAGAATCATTCTTTCTTGAGATTCCGACAACCAAATCTCCCAAGGCGCAAGCCCTTCATATTTTAGAGGAGCAGAAGATATATCAACTCTAACACCTATATTCTCCCCCATCTCACCTATTGCAGAGGAAAAGCCTGCGGCACCGCAATCTGTTATTGCTCGGATAAATCCACGATCACGTGCTTCAAGGATTAGATCTGCCATTTTCTTTTCTTCGATAGGATTACCAATTTGTACTGCGGTTGCATTAACGGTTGCAGTTCTTTCTGTCATTTCAGCAGATGAAAATGTTGCACCATGAATTCCGTCACGCCCGGTTCTTCCACCAATAACAACAATTCTATCTCCTACTAGAGGTTCTCCTTTAGTAACGTATTCCTCTGGCGTAATACCGTATGCCCCCACTAAAACTGTTGGCTTAGCACGAAAATCCTCATGAAAGATTACTGAGCCATTTGGTGTTGGAATTCCCATTGGGTTTCCATAATCTCGAACACCAGCTACGACTCCACGAAGTAAAATATCTGAAGGGATACAGTTTGGTGGAAGAAGTTCTGGATCCATATCAGGAGGGGCAACTGCAAAAACATCAGTTGATAGAATAACCTTAGCACCTTGCCCTGTACCCATAATGTCACGGAATACTCCGCCACTACCGGTTGCTGCTCCACCTTTTGGTTCAAGAGCAGAAGGACTATTGTGTGTTTCCCATTTTACAAGTACAACTTACCCATCATAAAAATGCATCCCCCCTGAATTATCAACAAATGCCGTGGCAACCTCATCACCAAAATATTTTCCTGAAGTCTCTTTAATTCTTGCAAAAAGAGAAGGCTTCTCAACGCCGTCTACAACTACTCTTGCATTAAAAGTTTTATGTACACAGTGTTCACTCCATCGAGCAGCAATTATTTCAAGCTCTGCATCTGTTGGATCCCGCTCTAATTTTCTAAAATGGGTTTTTATAACCTGCATTTCTTCAAGTGTTAAGAATAATTTATCGCGCGACATATCCATCAGATCCTGATCGCTTGCTTCATAGATTGGAACCTCGGTAATTGACCCCCTCTCACTTTTTACTTGAAGTGTTTCGGGTTTTTCTGCTACTTGTTCATGTACTGTTTTATTTATAAGTAACCTGTCTGCAATTGCGTTTGCTTGTTCCTGAGGAATACCTTGAAATTCGTAGATAATTGAAACTTGAGCCTCAATAATAGGAATGTTTAAATCTTGTCCCGCTTTCTTTATTGTTCCAGAGACAGGATCCGTAACCCCCGGTTTATATGAAACTTCAACAGAGGGATTTAAATTTGGAGTTGGAACAGTTTTAACGCCGCCTTCTTCTATAATTGGATCTACAAACGCTTTATGAACAAGGACTTGCGCATCCTCTAATATGATCCCTTCGATTTTATAAACTGAAGTGGTTTTAACGTCAGTATCAATACCTAAAGTTCTTTTTGCTTCTGCTGCAACATCTCTACCTCGAGGGTCTCCAAAACCATCCTTTCTCCTTACATGAACTTCGTGTATTGCCATCAGCCGTGTGGGTAAAGAGCTTGCGCCATAAATTTATCTCACTTCTAAACTTTCGGCGCCAAAAGTTATATTTTTAGGTTTAATTACAACTTGCTTTGGTCCTTCTTCAACGTGACCCGCTGCACCCGAATTCCAACCATATTTTTCTCGTGCGATCGCTTGAGCTTTTTCAACATCTTCTGGGGGCATAAATATTGCAAAACCCGCACCCATATTGAAATTCCCATACATTTCTTCATCATCATTTCCCGACACTTGTTGAATCAAAAGAAATTCATCCTGAGGCGTAGGAATCTCATCGATAACATAGGAAAGTTGTTTTTCTGCTCTCATTAATTTTCTCCACCCATGCCCAGTAATATTTACCATATAGTGTATGTCAACTCCAGCCTCAAAAAGATCTCGGACTAACCCTGCATAAATGTGCGTTGGAGACAATAATGCTTCCCCATAGGTTTTGCCAGAAGATAAAGGCGTTGCATACCCTTGAGGTAATTCTTCGGCCACTCTTCTTGCAAGGGTTAATCCATTTGCGTGAATACCGCTACTTTCTACTAAAACGATTGCATCTCCTGCTTGAAGTTTGTCTCCAAGCGTCAATCTTTCCTTTGGTTTTATAATTCCAATGGCAGAACCTGATAAATCAATTGTATCTTGTTCGATAATTCCTCTTAGCGTTGGTGTTTCTCCGCCACCCCAGACTGCACCTGCCTTATCACATGCTTTGCCCCAACCGTCAACCAAATCTCGGGCTCTTTCTTCGTCTGAAAACCAATCCGATGATCCAACAGCAAAATATGCATTCACTACTTGAGGTTCTGCCCCAACAACAATTAAATCATTAACAATCATCGCAACCGTATCTTGAGCAATAGCATCATAGTGCGTTCTTCCTGTTATTGATCGTGTGGCGTCCGCTACTTTATTTTTAGTACCTAAACCCTCTATTACAAATGCACGATAAGAATCTTGCTCTTCCCAAACGTATGCAGATTCACCCCTGCTTGCTTCTACTTCTTTGGCTCCAAAATAGTTCAAGTTTTCAGAAGTTTCTCGGGCTCGAAGCTGTGCCATTCTTTTGAAAGAGTCCATTGCGGAATAATCAACGCCAGTAGATTGATATGTTATGGGTTGTATTTCCGGCCCGCCTTGAGTCATAAGAATTAATGTCAATAATAATCTGGAAAATTTCTTGTGTCAACAATCAAAGCTATTCCCTAGTCACTATTATCCAGTTTCTAGTATCTCCCCCTAGGTGTTGAGTTTGGTGCCTGAAATAAGTTCGTCTATTTGCTTTAGGATTTTGTCTTTGCTCCCGAATTTTTTGATAACGGCAATAATATAGTATGCTTCTTGAATGTCAAAAAGCCAAGTGAAGAAAATATAAGAAATAATACCTGCCACTGCCGCAATGCCTGTCAGAATTAGTAATCCAATGGTTCTTGTAGTATCAATCACCAATTGATCCAGAAGTTTTATGGGGACATAAACCGCGACACCCATAACAACTGTTGATATGGAAATTTTTGTTGAAGTTAAAGCAATTTCAAATTTTGGAAGACTAATTTTTCTATTTAGGAAAAAACTCATAAGAATTACTCCCAAAATTGACGAGGCTGAAAATGAAAACGCAAGGAAATAAATTGGGAGACTGTTTATGAGAATTAAGTAATATGATGCCACCACATTGGCAATGACAGAGATGGCGGTTACAATCATTGGTGTTTTTGAATCCTTCATCGCATAAAAAGCTCGGGACAAAAGTGCTATCAGGGCATTCGCTGTGATAGATATTGCAAAATATGCCAAAGTTAATCCCGTATCAACCGTTGCTTCCCAGTCAAAACGCGAGGCCCCATAAAAAAGTCTTACTAAAGGAATTCTCAAAACTATTAAAAGAGCGCTTATTGGCAGGGTTAAATATAAGATTTGGTTAAAAGACGAAGTTAAAATTGATAAGAATTCGCGTCTGTCAGAGGACTTTAGAGACAAGGCAGGGAAAGAAGCTTGGGCAATTGATTGGCCTAGTAAAAGCACCGGAGCCAGGGCAAGAGTTTGCGCAAGATCAAAGATAACCAGAGATCTTGCGGATATGAATGATGCAAAAAATACATTTGCCATTGCGGCAGTCTGAGAGACAACAAGGGTTAGCGAGCGTGGTACCATAAGTCGAAACAAGCGACCAATCTCAGGAACAAAAACAAGGGAGGGGGAAAATTTAAAACCTGTAACATAAAGCAATGGAAGCTGAATAAGAAAAAACAGAATAGAACCTATTAAAACTCCAACCGTAGCGCCATAAATTCCAAAACCAAGAAAATGAGAGAAGATTATTAAACCCAAAATTATTCCAAAATTGTAGAATGCGGTTGCAAGGCCCGGAATAACAAAATGCTGAAAAGATTGAAGCATGGCAGTAAATATGGTTCCTAAGATGAAAAACACTTGGGAGAGTTGAATAATTATCATTAGATTCGACATTAATCTAAGCTCGTTTTCCGAAAATCCCGGCGCAACTATGCTTGCAAGCTGATAGGAGAAAACAATTATTACTAGAGAAACAAAGATATAGAACACCAGCCCTATCGATATTAAGGCTGAAGAGAATTTAAAACCTTCTTCTTTTTTATTTTTAGAAATAAAATCGGCAAAAATTGGTATAAAAGATGAGGATAGAGCGCCTGCTATCACTACCTGGAAAATAAAATCAGGAATTCTGAACGCAGCAAAAAACACTCCAAGTTCTTGCGAGGCTCCAAAGAGAGAAACTAAAAGTCTGTATTTTAAAATTCCAAGTATCTGAGAGAAGATTGTTGTTAGAATTATGAAAGTTGCGGCAGTAAATATGTTCGTTTGTTTTGAGACAAAAGCGTTTATCCCTTTTTTAACAAGACTAGTTACCATTGTATTTACCAGTATACCATGCTAAAATCCTAGCGTGCCAGTAATAAAATCTGCAATCAAAAAATTAAGAAAAGATCGCAAAAGAGAAAAGGAAAATGACGCCAGGAGGCGCTCGCTTGAGTGGACGATTCGTCAAGCGCGAAAATCCCCCTCAAAAATTAACGCTGCATATTCTGCCATTGATAAAGCTGTTAAGAGGAATATAATTCATAAAAATAAGGCCGCCAGAATTAAATCATCCCTCGCAAAACTCGGGAAACCTAAAGCCACTGTTCTAAAATCTGCTTCGAAAATAAAGAGCGCGGCAAGCTCCAAGAAAAAAACTAGTTCACCCAAAAAATAGGGCTGACGAAACATAATATCTGCGAGAATCAGCTATAAATCCGCGAGAATCTTCTTTGACAAACCGCCCGAAATTCCCTAAACTGGACTCATGGCGGATTCACCCCAAAGTGGTATTGTCATTCTGAGCCATAGGCGAAGAATCTTAGCCTTATATGAAGCACTATTATGTTTATATATTGACTAACTGGAATAATAAAGTTCTTTACACGGGTATTACAAATAATATATTAATTCGGACAGGACAGCATAAAGTTAAACTTATGAAAGGTTTTACAGCTAAATATAACGTAAATAAACTAGTATTTTTCGAAGGGCTTTCTTATGTTAAAGATGCTATCGCAGCAGAAAAGAAAATAAAAGGCTGGACTAGGGCAAAGAAAATAAAACTAATCGAATCTAAAAATCCTGGTTGGGAGGATCTTTCGGAGAAATTGGAATTTTATTCCGGTACGCTTTAGAAAAGATCCTTCACCCCGATAAATCGGGGTTCAGGATGACATACAGAAAGGGAAAATTATGGCGGATTCACCCCATGTGAAGATTAATCTTATTGGCAAAGCTCGCGTTTCAGTAGCCGACAATTTTTTAAAGTGGGCTGTTACTGTTGGAAGACTTGTAATTGTAGCAACAGAATTAATAGCTCTAGGCGCTCTTCTTTATAGATTCACCATTGATAGAAAAATTATAGACCTACATGATCAAATAAGAAAAGCGCAAATTTTTGTTAAAGCGCAAAGCGCAAAAGAAAAAGACTACAGAAGCATACAGACACGGCTTTTGAATATAAAAGAGACAGAAGAAGATACAGAAGCAAAAATTGAGATTATGAACGAGATTCTTGGTTCAATAACAAAAGGGGAATTCTCTTCAACCAATCTTACTGTAGGCCACCATTCTATTAGTGTTAATGGTGTTGCTTTCTCAATATTCCCAATAAATAACTTCATGGAGAGCCTCAAGGAAAATCCAAACGTGGTTTCAATAGCTTTAGATGAAGTATCCGGAACTGCCCGAGGGGTCCAATTTAAACTTACCATAGAATTAAAACAAAGATTGAAGATAATTTAATATGAGAAGGATATTAATATTCCAAAAGCTTCAAGAACTATATTTAAGACATATTGAAACTTTATCTTTGGACCAAAGGAAAAAGGTCGTGGCGTATCTTTATATTAGTTTAACGCTATTTACCGTTTCATTCTTTGGATTTTTTGCTATTACCCCTACGTTATCGACAATCGCGAATCTTGAGAAACAATATGAAGACAACAAGCTTGTGCTTGATTCTCTGAATAAAAAGCTATCAAGCCTCACACTTTTAGATTTTCAGTATAAAGAAATACAGCAAGATTTAGAAAAGATCTATTTGGCAATTCCCCGTACTCCTCGCATGCCGTATTTAACCCGCCAACTTGAGAATATTGCAAAAGATTCGGGTATTATCATTAGAAAACTGAATTTTGGAAGTGTTGAATTATATCCTAATACTAAAAACGAGCCCATATACTCCTTTAATTTTACTGTCAATGTTACCGGCGATGAGCAGAGTGTAAACGCTTTTATCTCAAATCTTATTAGTTTTGACAGGATTGTCGGAATAGACAAAATCTCAACAGGCAAAAATGAGGAAAATAAATATGAGGCATCAATAATAGGAAGGGTATACTTTTCAAATGATTAAAGGTCTACTATATCTTGCTATACTAACCGCAGCGGTGGTCACCTCCTGGTTTGGTTTTTCTGTCCACCACAGCTATACGACATCAACAATTTCGTCCGACACAAGTATTATTATCACCCCAATACCGGCAAGTTTTAATCGTGAAATTATTGAGAAGATCAAGGCAAAAAAAGTTATTAAGGCAGACCTAAGTGAACAAATAATAGAAACAAGCCAGCTTAATGAAGCAACAGCATCGGCACAGCCAGCAACCGGCTCAGCACAGCCCGAACTTTAAATATGAAAAGAGGCTTATGGAACAAAAGGATGCCCACCCTACTTGCCTTTCTCTTACTTTTTATAAGTATTTGGGTAACATCATATTTGATTCAGACGGGTGTAATAATTGTCGGAAGAGCAACGCCCGATAAAACTCCCCAGAACTTAAAAATCGCAAATATAGCCGATTCTTCTTTTGCAGTAACTTTTACAACAAATGAGAAAACTTCTGGCGCGTTATCTGTTGAAGAGGCAGGGAAAAATCCATACTTGGTTTTTGATGATAGAAACAAAAAGACAGGGCAACAGAATGATTTTTATTCTCACTACATTACTGTCTCAGACCTTGCACCTCAAACTTCTTATAACTTCACTATTATTGTCGATGGGGAAAACTATCAGACTGGTGACCAGAAATACTTTGTTAGAACATCACCTTCGATTCGGCAAGTCCCACCTTCTCAAAAACCAATAGCAGGGCGGGGCTTATTGCCAGATGGAGAAGAGGCTGCTGATACAATTGTTGAACTCAAAATCCAAGGAGCCCAACAAATTACAGCATTAACTTCCGACAATGGGGAATTTACTATTCCAACCAGCTCTATAAGAAAAGAAGATTTAAGTGGGTATCTTAAACTTTCTCCTGAAACTCTTATAACAATCGTGCTCCGAAGACAAGATCTTTCCTCAACCATTCAAACTCTTTTTGAGAACGTGGAATCCCTTCAGCTTTTAACCTTGGCGCAAGATTATGATTTCACGGATATAGAAGAAATTGAACCTTCCACAAAATCCTCCGAGCTCAAAGCTCCTGTGCCCAAACTTACTCCTGGCAATATTAGAATTTTAAGCCCAATAGAAAATGAGTCTTTTGTGGACTCAAGACCCTTATTAAGAGGTACTGCGTTGCCAAACCAAAAAGTAAAGATAAAAATAGAATCTGAGACAATTATAGACGAGGTAACTGCGGATAGGAATGGTGTTTGGAGTTATAGGCCGCCTAATCCTATTGGCCAGGGACAACATAAGATAACTATTGAGACAATTGATTCCTTTGGTGTATCAAAAATTCTAACCTCAAGCTTTACCGTATTTGCATCGGGCTCCCAGGTTGCTGAATCCGCGACCCCATCAGCTACTCCTACGAGCACGCCTATTCCAACAACACCAACTTCCCCTCCGGGGCAGAGCCCCACCGGGGCGGCGCCAACACCAACGCCAACTGTTATTCTTTCTATAACAATTCCCCCAACTCAAATCCCTATTGTTACTCCAGCGCCGCCGGGAAATACTTCGTCATTAGTTTTAACAGCAATTTCAATCCTCTTAATATTTGCCGGCTCCGCCCTCTTGTTTGCGCTCTAGATAACAACTAAAATACCTTATATATGAAAATTGGGATTGTGGGGGCTGGTTTTACCGGGCTTTCGGCTGCGTATTATTTAACTCGCGAAGGGCACGACGTTACAGTATTTGAGAAAGACGAAAAGCCGGGGGGGCTTGCGGTTGGGTATCAGGAAAAAGAATGGAGGTGGACGCTTGAGAACCATTACCACCATTGGTTTACCAATGATAGAAGTGTCCTGAAACTTGCAAAAGAAATTAATCACAAGGTTATAATTAAACGTCCTAAAACCTCTTCATTTGTAGATAACGAAATTTTTCAATTCGATTCGCCAGTGTCTCTCTTAAGATTCCCAAAACTGGCTTTGCCCGATAAAATTCGGATGGGCTTATCACTTTCGCTCCTACGCTACAATCCCGTTTGGAAACCACTCGAAAATTTTCGTGCCGAATCTTATCTTAGGTTTTCTATGGGAAACTATGCTTATAAAAAACTCTGGGAACCGTTGATGAAAAATAAACTCGGGCAATATGCCAAAGATATTTCTCTTGCCTGGTTTTGGGCCAGAGTTTATAAGCGTACTTCATCGCTTGCATATCCTGAGGGAGGATTTTTAAGTTTTGCCGAACACCTCGAGAAAGAAATAGAAAAAAAAGGCGGTAATTTCCATTACAACACCGAGGTTCTCAAGCTATCATCGCCAATTCGGCGAGGGGTGACGCGGAGCGGGGGACCCCCATCGAGCACCCGCAGCAAACTCTCTTTTGCGAGGACGTCGGATGGGGGTACGGAGCGGCAGGACCCCGAGCAAGAGGAATTCGATAAAGTTATTGTAACATTGCCGTCTTTCTTTTTTGTAAAAATTGCTCCGCAACTTCCTGCTTCTTACAAAAATAATCTTTTAAAACTTGAAGGTTTAGGCGCGTTAAATTTAGTGCTTCGCTTAAAAAAGCAGTTTCTTACGGATGGTACTTATTGGCTGAGCATGTGCGATGCCAAATCGCCGATTCTTGCCATAGTTGAACATACAAATTTTATGGACAAAAAATATTACAATAATGAACATATTGTTTATCTTGGAAATTATCTTTCACAAGATGATCCTCGATTTCAAATGACAGCCGAACAACTACTCAAACTCTATGATACTTGGCTCAAAAAAATCAACCCCAGTTATCAGTTATCAGTTGGCAGTTGTCAGTTGTTTAAAACCCCTTTTGCCCAACCGATAATACCTACGAATTATTCGAAAATCCTACCCCCTTTTGAAACTCCCCTGCCAAATGTTTATCTTGCCAACATCCAGCAAGTATACCCTTGGGACAGAGGCACCAACTACGCTGTAGAATTGGGAATAAAAGTAGCAAGACTTATTTCAGAAAAAATAAACTAACATGAACAAGCTACTGCTTTTTGCCAAAAAATATCCCGTCGAAATAGTACTTGTCATCTTCGCTCTTTCATTTAGCTTCTGGCTCATGTTCCATACGTTTTCCTATAATGACGGGCAAATGCTTATTACCGGCAAAGCATGGAGTGATTTCGCAAGCCACGTCCCGCTTGTCCGATCTTTTTCCTTTGGTGATAATTTTCCACCCGAGTTCCCCCTTTTTCCAGGTCCGCCGATCCGCTATCACTTTCTTTTTTATTTACTTGTTGGATACTTAGAAAAAATTGGACTTCGAATCGACTATGCACTCAATATCCCGAGTGCCCTTTCTTTCGCAGCTCTTGTCATTGTAATTTACTTTTTTGCTAAAACTCTTTTTAAGAGCCGTGCAGTTGGCGTATTGTCAGTCGTTTTTTTTCTCTTAAACGGTTCTTTGTCCTTTCTTGAATTTTTTAAAGACCACCCATTGTCGACAAACACGATTCAGGACATCACAGCGAATACAACGTTCCCATCCTTTGCTCCGTATGGAAAGAGCATAGTTTCCGCTTTTTGGAATCTAAATATTTATACAAACCAGAGGCACTTAGCGCTCCCCCTAGCGCTTCTTTTTGCGATCGTTTTATTTATTATCAAATTTGAAAAGCGGCAAAAGCACATTCCGATTTATTCGCTTGTTGTTATAGGCATATTAATTGGTATCCTTCCTTTTTCTCATTCTAGTGTCTTTATAATGGCATTATCTGTCCTTGGAATTCTCCTTTTGTTATTACCCAAGTTAAGAAAATCTATTTTTTTAATACTCCTTATTGGAGGCTTGCTCTCTCTACCAAGAATTTTATTCTTAAAAGAAACTGCAACCTTTATTCCCACTATTAATCTAAACTATCTCGTACCAAATTTGAGCATTTTATCCTTTCTATATTACTGGCTTATGAATCTTGGACTTTTCTTTTTCCTTATACCGATTGGCGTATTGATTTCGCCACTAATTGGGAAAAAAGTATTCTTTGCGTTTTTATCGCTTTTTTTCATTGGGCATACTATTCAATTCAGTCCAGAAATTGCTGCTAATCATAAATTTTTTAACGCGTTTCTTATTTTAGGAAATATGTTTGCGGCTTATCTTTTAGCAAGACTCTGGAATTGGCATATCTTATCAAAGCTTCTTGTTTCGATTCTTATATTTCTTATGACTTTGTCGGGAATTATTGATTTTTTCCCGATAAAAAATGACTCTAAAATTGCTTTAGCAGATTATCCTAAAAACCAAGACGTAGCCTGGATTATTAAGAACACCGAAAAAAATTCAATTTTCCTAAATTCTACATACTTATACCATCCGGCCTCCCTTGCAGGACGCAAAATTTTCTTGGGCTGGCCGTATTTCCCCTGGTCCGCAGGCTATGATACATTAACAAGGGATAATCTTCGAAAATCTCTTCTAAATTCTACAAATTTAGATCTATTTTGCAAAGAATCGAAAAAAAATAATATTAACTATGTCGAACTTAACATTTCGGAAAAATACGGCTTCCCAATAAATTATTCTTTCTTTGATAAAAATATAGACAAAGTGTATAAATCAACAATTAGCGATTTAAGTATTTACGACATAAATAAATCTTGCAATCCAAGAGAAAAACCTTTTAGACAATCAGGGTAAAATATTTTTTTTATTTATTTTAAAAAGATCGGAGATAATATTGTAAAATATCATAAGTAATTTCCCCTGCCCAGAAATTTCATATTTTTCTCCTTTTTTTATTATATTTCCGGAAACAATTTGCTCTTCTAATCTTTTGTCGATTGCACCATTTCGATAGATATATTTAGTAATAAGTGCAGAAGTAATCTCTTTGTCCGTTAACAGTTTTTGATAATCATTATTCATATATCCTAACAGAAAAACAGAAATTGATCGATCTGCTGTAACGGGGGCGAGAGTAAATGCAACTAGATTTAAACAAAAAATGATAATCATAAGGAGAATAATATCTCGGACTGTTATAAAAGAATTGTGGAAAGTATTTTTAAAATAAAATAACAATATCGCCGTTAGTAAAGTTGTTAATATAAGAAAAATAATCCCGCGGTAAAAAAACACAGAAATATTATTAAATATTGGTGTATGGAATAAAAATATAAAAAATACCGTGCTTGATATAAAAACAAAGAAATAAAATAAGATAATTTGGAAATTTTTTTTACTCATAGTAGATTTCCAGTATACTTCTTCATAACATCGTTTTGAAAATTTGTGATATTTTCACTTTTTACAGTTAGAATGTATAATGAAAAAGATTCGTTATCAACAGAATCTGTTATGGATTCGTCTGAACCGTACTTTCTATATTTAGAAAAATTACTAATAACATCAATAGTTTTGTCTGATTTTTCCCAAACAAGCTTCAGATCTTTATTTCTAGGTTTATAAGATTTTATTGCTTTAACGTTGTCATTTATAATTTCGTTCCTGTCTTTCAGAAGCTGTATTCCTTGGTTGCAGAACGAAAGAATACGCTTGTCATCGTAATTTTGTAGATATAAATGCATAATTGCATAGGAACTAAAAGGACAAACAAAAGTATCATAGGAAACCGTTGATAAATTATTTATTCTATTTAGTTCGTCCTTCTTCATTTTACTAGTTGGATTTTTGCTTCCCACAACAATATCTTGGACTAATCTTGAGACTGCAACATCTTTATGGGGAAGAAGATAAACATGGTGAGGATCTTTCGATACATCCCAAAGATATTTTACTGATGGAATTAGTCCTAATAAAACAAAAAAAAGGGATATGGCAATAAACGCGTACTGAATATTTTTACCAAATATAAAACGGGTTTTAAAGAGAAAGTTTAAATAAAATCCGATACAAATTATCCAAATGGGAACGGCAAGAAGAACCCTGAAATCATACGAGCCGGATATAAAAGCACCCAAAACAGGAATAACCGCTAAAAAAACTATTTCAAATCTTTTCTTAAAAAGAGCTATCAAAAAACCAGGTATAAGAAAAAAATAATAAGCAATCGGTATTAATAAAAAATCATGCAAAAATTGGCGCTTGAATGTATCTTCAGCAAAAAAAAGCTCGATAAGTTGATCTAAATTTTGTCTTACCCCTAAAACACCATTTTGTCCATAACCCAGTAGAAAATTTCCGAAGAGATTATTTTCTCTAAATACATAATTATCATAATTAAAAAAGATATAAACCAAAAGGGGTGCTGCCGAAATAATAAAACCTATAATCCAAACAATACTAATTGCAATATTTTCTTTAGATTTCCATTTTCTTCTACCCAAAACCAAAATAAATATAGCAGCAAGAATAAGACCAAAGATATACTGTTTCCCCATAATAGCACTATCCCAACATAGAGCGGCGAATAATGCTGAAATAGATGCTCTGAAAAAAGACTTGTGTGCAAATGCTTGATATAAAAAATAAAGAGAAATAACCATAAGCGGAGCCGCAATTGTATATCTATGCCCCATGAAAATATGTAAATAATGAAACGGGAAAAAATTTAATATAACTACAGAAATTAAAGTTATGATTGTATTTTTAAAAAATCTTTGAATTATAAATGCTGTGAAGAAAACTGTAATAAATCCTAACACCAGAAGTGAAATATTAAATACGAGAAGATTGTATCCGAACAATTTAAAAAATGTCGAAATATAATAATGAAAGACAACTTCCCGACTTATATACCCGACGTTATCGAAAAATGCGGCTTGGAAGGGCCCATTAAACGCGTGATTTTTTGCAAAGAAAATATCCCAAGCTGCATCATCAAAGAGTCCGTTTTGATTCCATGGAGCAATTGTAAAATTCCAAAGATGAGAAATCCAATAAAGTAAAGTAATAAAAGATGCAAGAAGATAATCAGATTTTGGTATTCTTTTGAAAAATTTATAAAAAGAGAGTTTAGGAGGTAAAAAAGAATAAGAAAAAGTTAGTATTGAAATAATCCAACTTATCCATGAAAGACCATTCCCGTAAAAAATATTTAAGTAATGAAGCGATGAAAAAACCAAAGAGAATATAAAAAAAATTATAGATCCGATAAGTATGTACGGCCGTATAATTTTTTGATTTAAATACTGTGAAATTTCCAAAATAAACGATGATATAACTATAATGATATATTATAAACTATCAGTTATGGACATATTTAAAAATAAAATATATTTACATCTTTTGTATTTTATCCTTTCTTTAGTTTTACAGTTTACTATTATTTTTCAAGTAATTGGGAGAACCGTAAATAATTGGTCTGTCATGTTTTGGATATTAAGCCTTATTTTTTTGTATCTTTCTTTTCCTTTTACAAAAAAGGGGGAGTCTTATCCCAAATCTGAAACTAAATTAATTCCCCTTCTGCTTGTAATAATTCTAGCAGTATCGATAAGAGTGGCTCTTATGACAAAAACTAGCAGTTTTCATATCGATGAATACCTTACTACATACTTTTCTTACTCATTAGGCGATATAACTAAAATTGATTGGTTTGGGGTATATCCTCCGAAAGGAGTTTGGGTTTCTCAATTTCCGGTTTTTTACTTTTTATATCAAAAGATATTTTTCAATCTCGCTGGACTATCAACGATTACAATGCGGCTTTCAATGATACCGTATATTGTTATTATATTTGTCACTCTCTATTTAGTTACTAAACATATCTATAACCAGAAAAGCGCAATTATTGCAATTCTAATATTTGCGTTTTTCTCTCCGGATCTATATCTGTCAAGATGGTCTTTGCATTTTATAAGCAGCACCGCTGCTCTCCTTACAACTTTATATTTCTTTATTCTTAGTATTAAGACTGGGGAAAAGATACATTTCGCTCTTTTTGGATTTTTCCTAGGAACTTGCTATCTAACCTATTATTCTTCATATATTGCTCTTCCAGTTTTTTTGATATACATAATTACTCTATTTATAACAAAAGGATTATCAATAAAGTCTTTAATAAACTTTTTCCTCGCGCTTGGTATTTTTTTATATACAATAAGTCCTTTTATTACTTATGCTATGAAAGTAGATAATTTTTTTACACAAAGAGCCGAACAAATCGCTCTTATTAACGGGGAATGGAGTCCATATCAGAATGTAATAATAACTCCAAATGCGGTATTTGAAATCCTAAAAAAGCAAACCATTCTTTCTGTCGAATCACTTTATAAAGATGGCGTTGGGGGTCATGCGGGTTACTGGTTTGGCAAACTTGCTCTTTTTGACTCGATAACCTTTGTGTTTTTTATTTTGAGTCTTTGCTATTTAATTTTTAAATTCATTAAAGATAGGACTGCGCGCAATATTTTTTTTGTATCGATAATTTTTTTTGCTTTTATAACAGGAATGATTTTTACTATTCCCCCGCCGGCTTTTCATAGATTTTCAATTGCTTTTCCTTTTATCGCGATCGTGATCGCAGCTTCAATAAATGACTTTTATCTATTTCTAAAATCTAAAAAATTACGCGGCGCATTTTTGATTATTCCCCTTTTTAGCTTTGCAATTATATTAAGCAATATTATCCATTTTAAAAATATTCTTAAAACCGATGGGCCGGATGATCCGGAATTTCCTAAAATACAGCGGAGTTTAGTTGAAAATAATGCTCATTTTGTATATATTGCCGCTTTTGATAGCTATTCATTGGGCAAGGTACTTTTTATAAGGTCTGATAAAACAATTAACTCTCTGACCCATAGGCTCGAAGAGATTTTAGGATATATGCCCCATAAGCAAATCTCTTATCTTGTTGTTTTGTACCCAAACGAAGAATCTATAAAGATTACTAAAACGGTTTTTCCTAAATCGGAGATTGTAAACAGATACGATAGGCATTTAGTTATCAAAGTGGTGGATTAAGCTTGAAATAGTGGAAATTCCATCAATGAAAGTTATCACAAATAATATATAATAATTTTGTCCAGAATCTTTATATGCAAGACTTTACTAATATTTTAGCTTGGTGGTTTGCATTTTTTATAATTGGTTTAATTTTTGCGCCGTTAACTTTCCTAATATTTGATAAGTTCTCCGATCGTGGTTATCTTTTTTCAAAGGTCTTAGGTATCGGAATTATTTCCTACATAATATTAGTACTCAATATTTTTCACATTTTACCATTTGGTCTTATAAGTCTTGCTCTAATATTGGGACTTTGTCTTGTTGGAAACTTACTGATTGTTAAAAGAATCGATCTTAGAAAACTTAAATCTTCTTGGAAAATATTTTTGTTTGAAGAGATATTATTTTTTGCCGGTATTGTAATTTGGAGTTATGTTAGGGCGCATGAACCTAGTATTAATGGCCTTGAGAAATTCATGGATTTTGGATTCGTAAACTCTATTTTGCGAACCACATGGCAGCCTGCTGTTGATATGTGGTTCCCGCCCTTTCCAATAAATTATTACTACTTTGGCCATCTAGTGACCGCGGTTATGACAAAAATATCGTTTGTCCCTTCCTTTATCTCATACAACTTAATGATTGCAACCTTATTCTCTTTTACACTCACATTGTCGTTCTCTCTTGGAATGAACCTCTTGTCTAAAATGGTTTCTTTAGGAAAAGCCATTATAGGAGGACTTTTAACAGGACTGATTGTCGCTTTGGCAGGAAACCTTCACACAATATACGCATTTTTTGCTTCATATAATGTTGATAATCCCGTCCCCTTTTGGAATTTAAAATTTTTGCTTTCTTCTTTTCCAAACAGCTATTGGTACCCAAACGCAACGAGATTTATCCCGTTCACAATACACGAATTTCCTATCTATTCATTTGTTGTTTCAGATCTACATGGACACGTAATTGATATACCGTTCGTATTGCTAACTATCGCACTACTCCTATCTCTAATTCAAAATTCAAAATTCAAAATTCAAAATTATCACCGCCAAGGCGGGATCCCGACTGAAAACTATCAGCGGGACAATTCAAAATTCAAAATTTTTGGTTTTATCCCTAAACTTTTCACTTTTAACTTTTCACTTTTAACTTTGCTAGCATTCATGCTAGCACTTATGTACATGACTAACGTCTGGGATGGATTAATTTATATGTTACTTGCTGGAGCAGTTTTTATTTTCCTTAAGAAGCCAAAACTTATTGTTCCGCTTTTCTTTTTGTTTGTAATTTTCGCAATTCCTTTCAGTTTAAACTTTAAGCCATTTGCTCATGGAATTGGCATACTTTGCGCGCCACAATTTTTAGAGAACATAGGAAAAATTGGACCCTTTCTTTTTGAAAAAGACCACTGTCAAAGAAGTGCTTGGTGGCAATTATTAACGCTTTACGGATTTTTCTATTTTTTTGTTCTATCTTTTATATCGTTCATTGTTGGTATGCGGAAAAGGATGAAATTTCAACCTGCCGATATTTTCGTATTACTTCTAATACTTCTTTCTACGATACTTATTGTAGTTCCCGAAATTATTTATTTGAAAGACATTTATCCAGCGCATTACCGCGCAAACACTATGTTTAAACTTGTTTACCAGAGCTTTATTATGCTCTCAGTCTCCTCTGGCTACATTATCGTTCGACTAGCCTCAAGCATTAAGCCGAAACCTTTCAAAATATTTAATATTTACAATGTATATTTGCTATTTACTATTTTATTTTTAATATTAGTTATGATCTATCCTTACTTCGCCATTAAATCTTACTATGGAGACTTAAAAACTTTTAGGGGGCTCGACGGCATTGCCTACATGAAAGACAGGCTCCCGGATGATTACAAAGCAGTAATGTGGTTGAATCAAAATATAAAAGGACGACCGGTAATTGTTGAAGCGCAGGGTGATTCCTATACGGATTACGGGCGCATATCGGCAAATACTGGACTCCCTACGATTTTAGGTTGGACAGTCCATGAATGGCTATGGCGCGGTTCATATGACATCCCCAGTCCAAGGATTGAAGATGTAAGGTTAATCTATGAATCGGACGATTTAGACGAAACAAAAGCTCTTCTCAAAAAATATGGTGTCGAATATGTTTATGTCGGAAATCTTGAGCGCGAAAAATACACTAATCTGACTGGGTCGAAGTTTGAAGAGCTCGGGAAAGTATTATTCAAAACAGGACAAACAAAAATATACAAGTTAAATTGATCTAATTATTCTAATTGCTCTAATTTCTAATTAATGAACCAATTCTTAAAATGCCCAACTGATTTAGGCATTAGATATTTGGGTTTTGGGATTTGATTAGATCAATTAGGTTAATTAGGAATTAGAAATTTATAAATTAATTGGTAGCATTACTCTTAATTGTGCCTTTCTTCTCGATCTCGCAGATTAATCCTTCTTCGATACATTTTATATACTCGTGGATTTCTGAAAAATCTCCGTCTCCGATTCTTGGGATTAAAACCCACTGAAGTTTTTGCGCATTCGAGATTGGCGGGTGCATAAGCAATCCATATCGACCTTCCCGCTCATCTCCAAAATCTATAACGACGCTTGTTATTTTTGCTCTTTGCATTTTATTCGCTAAATTTATGAAGTCATCAAGCTCTCGAACATCCGCATTTGTATCAATATTATCTTTAATAATATTAAACGCTCCCAAAACCTTAAAAGGATTGAGGATTATGCCTGCCGATAGTGATTTATCACGAATCGCATTGATTACATCTTGCTGTCGCAGAGTTCTGGCAAAATCTGATCCTTCACCATTTATTCCATGCCGCGATCTTACAAATTTAAGCGCCTCTTCTCCGGTCATACGCCGAATTCCTTGATCAAAACGTATATGCGTATAGCGGCAAGGAAAGGCATCTTCTGGTTTTGCGCTACCTGTTGAGATTTGGGCAGACAAATCAATAATCTCCTCGTCTGTTCTGCCGCATGGATCATCCTCTGCGCCTTCAATTGGATATCTATAATCATCAAGGGTCTTCCTAACATTAACATCTATGCCGCCAAGATGATCTACTAAATTTATGAATGCGTCAAAATCAACAACCAAAACATAATCAATCTGCTTGCCGGTTACTTGCGAAACGGCTGTTTTTGCCAGCAATTTGCCCTGATCTCCTCTTTCTTGGCCGTAACTGTATGCCGTATTAATTTTGGCGGCAAGATCTGGAATCCAAAGATCACGCGGTATTGAAATTAAAGTAACTGTATTTTTATTGGGATTTATAGTTGCAACCATTATAGTATCAGTCAAATCCGGTCCCTCATGTCTGCCGCCTCCCTTACCCAAAACCAAAACATTAATATTGCCGGTTTTCTTCTCCGTTTTAAGTTGAATTTCCTTTT
>Ga0155158_121_pt2 | contig 38536 bp, 56 predicted proteins | sample RifCSPhighO2_01_FD_106126 | JGI IMG/M metagenome (GOLD analysis project Ga0155158, IMG submission 106126) | Candidatus Levybacteria bacterium RIFCSPHIGHO2_01_FULL_40_15b | reverse complement strand
ACTTGGATTTACTTGGGAATGCTTTTTTCTTTATTGCAATGCTTGGAGGACTTGGTCATATAATAATCGGGAGGCAGCTTCTTAAAAAGTATGAACCGCTGGGTTTAACTTTTTGGTCTTTCTTTATAGGAACTCTCTGCTTTCTGCCCTTTTTTATAAATGAAAACCTCAATCAAAGTTTTCTCTCAAATATTACAATACCTGTAATTGTGGGTGTATCTTTTGGAGCAGTTCTATGCTCAACTCTTGCCTACTTTCTGTTTTTCTGGGCGCTTAAGTATATGCCGGCGTCTGAAACTGGAATATTTGTCTATTTGGATCCAATCGTAACAGTCTTGATCGCTCTGCCTTTGCTTGGCGAAGTACCGGATACTTTCTACTACATTGGTTCGTTATTCGTCTTCTTTGGAATCTACGTTGCGGAAGGCCGTCTCCACTGGCACCCCATCCACTTGCTCCGCAAGTGAATTTCCAATTTTCCCGCCGATAGTTTTCGGTCGGGATCCCGCACGAATGAAATTCGTCGGGACAAATTTCCAATTCCCAATCAATTCACAAATTTAAAATTATCTAATTTGATAATTGATTTGCTTATTGGGTTATTTGCATATTTGCTTATTACGCTTGGATTCAGTATAATTATTGCGTTATGAGGGCGGCAATTCATCCGCAATATTTTGACGATGCAAAGGTTGTTTGTTCTTGCGGCAACAGGTTTACCGTGGGATCAACCAGGCCTGAAATCCACGTTGAATTATGCGACAACTGCCACCCATTTTATACAGGCCAGGCGCGGTTTGTTGATGCTGCATCCCGAATTGAAAGATTTGTAATAAAGCAACAGGCGGCAAGTAAAGTAGTTAAGAAAAAGAGAGAGGAGAAGAAACCTGAAGAGGAAGTTGGCCCCCAGACACTTCGAGAAATGCTGCAAGCGCTAAAACGCTAAATGCGAATTTCTTGCGAATTTTATTACTGCGAATATATGCAAATAATTCCTTAAATAGTTGTTCGTATAAATTCGCACTATTTATATTCGCATTTCATTAGTATTAACAACTATGGAAAATAATTACATAAAAGATCAGATCGAACTTATAGAGAGCAAGATAAAAGAAACGGAGCTGCTTTTGTTGGATCCCGAATTTGTTTCTATGGCGCGAGCGGAAATTGAGGAACTCAAAAAACAAAAGGAGCAACTTGAAGCAGCAGTAAACGGTAATGTAATTTATGATTCGGACGAACAAAATCCTCGCGACACTCTCTCCCACCGCAATGTGATTCTTGAGGTTAAAGGCGCGGCCGGCGGAGATGAAGCAAAAATATTCTCTGGCGAATTATTGAGAATGTATCAAAGGTATGCTGAGCTAAAAGGTTTTCGCGTTGAAAAATTGGACGAACAAACCATAAAGATTATTGGACGCGATGCATTCGGGGTGTTTAAATTCGAAGCAGGCGTTCATCGCGTCCAAAGAATTCCCGAGACTGAAAAGCGCGGCCGTGTTCATACTTCAACCGCCGTCGTTTTAGTATTGCCAGAACTTGAAGATATTGATTTGCATATAAATCCAGACGATATTGAATTTGATGCCTTTCGCGCAGGAGGCCATGGAGGACAAAACGTTAACAAAGTTTCAACCGCTGTTCGCCTACGGCATAAACCGACAGGCATTGTAGTTACTTGTCAGACAGAAAGACACCAGGCTCAAAATCGTGAAAATGCTATGAAAATGCTTCGCGCAAAACTTTGGGAACTTGAGGTCGAGAAACAAAATAAAATCATTTCCGAACTCAAATCCACCCAAGTTGGTAAAGGAATGAGAGCCGAAAAAATCAGGACATACAATTTCCCACAGGATCGAGTCACGGACCATCGAATCGGCCGCTCCTATCACAATTTACCCGCAATTCTTGACGGCGACATCGAGAAAATATTAATAGATATTCGTGAATCTGAAAAAGGAGAAGAATAAGTGGTCGAACAGAATCTAACATCTGAAAGTACTACTAACGAAGGCATGGTACGACTTACGGAGCTCCTTGGATTAATACCTCCGGAAGGTATCGCTTGGTTTGGGTCATCAATAAGACACGCCAGAAACGGGTTCGCAAATTTTACCCCCGAACCCATACAGTATGTATCCTCATAAAGATCCGAAACAAGCTTTATATGCCATTAACGATAGCCTGATAGGTTGGGGCTTGAATCACCCGGGAGAGAGAAGAAAACTAGAATATTCCGAAGAAGAAAATACTCCCGTACTGGTATTATTTAAACCGTCTCGCGAAACAGATACCACCCGTTTACTTATATATCCTATGGAAATATTTGATCCCGCCTTATACGTAGCACTAGGGATGATTGCGATTTCAGCAGACAAAGAATATACACCTGACTTGGGCGTACACAGGAGAATGGTAAATACCGCAATCAGAGAAATGATAAACCTTTTGCGATCAAGCCAGTCTGCAAATTCTGCAGAGACTCAACAACTTCCCTGAAGCAAAATAATTTTGCTATATTTTGACACTAGAAAGACCCAAATGATCACAGTTGACTAACCCACGTCCTGTGTATTATTATGTTGGCGGGCAGGAAGAAGTAAGATTTTTTTCTCGCAAGAGCGAAATTTCCGAAACTTTCTGTCTTTTTTTTGCTTGCCCGCCAAAAATCGCTCCGTGAGCCGCGCTACGAATAGTAGGTAAGGCGAACGGTAAGATTGGGCGGGTGATTAAGTATTTTGCAAGACTTCGACGACCTCGGAGAGTGTGAGTTTTGAGCCTTTCATGTTGGGATTTTTGGAACTGCCATTGAGCAACATTCTTTTAGAAACATGTAGGAACCAAGTTGCTTCGGGATCCATTTTTTTGAGCTTATCGTACACTGATGTAAGATCAATATCAACATCCTCAAAAATCTCTTTGTTCACAGTTCTTGGTTCACGGTTCACTGTTCGCTTTTTTGGCCGGGCTTTTATTCGAACACTGCCGGTGGAAGGGTCCTTACGAACCGCAATTACATATCCCATAACTTGCGCAAGTTTTAAAACCGTATCGTTGAGAGTTTCGATTGCAATGGATTTCCCCCACCGAGTAGTAAACTCAATGCCCTTCTCTTTTATCTCTTTTTCCGCCCAAACTTTGTTTTCAAAATAATGGTAGATGCTATTCATAACATTCATCCCAAAAACCATTACGCTTTGATCGTCTTTAGGATACATGAGTTTTATTCCATGAATTAGAGAGACTACCGAAAAATCATAAGCTTCATTGGCAGGATCAGGCAAAAATACTTCCTGGAAATGGTCTTCGTTTACCGCATATTCGATAATTCGCTTCAGGGCTTCCGCTTTATTTTCATCTTGTGCAAGAGACTTATTATTCTCAAGGACATAATCAAGAGCAAGTTTTGTGGCGCAAGCATTTTCGTCCTCTGTTTGATGATGATCCAAGGGTCCAAGTCCCGTGTCAACGTGAATTACATCATGGTCATCCACCCTTTCAATAACTTCTCCCTCCCGAATATAAACACCCTTCAATTTTTCGCCGGCCGGTACAAATTGAAATTCGGCATTCTCCCATCCGGGCAAAAACCGCTTAATGATCCAAGAGGATGCAATTGCATCAAAATCAGACGCCTTATGAGTAACAATCAGCTTCATAATCAGAAGTGGGAAGTTAGAGGTTAGAAGCTGGATTTACGAGGCGGGAAGTGTGAAAATAATCCCACATCTCACTTCATTATCAAATTTCACATCTCTCACTTCTCACATCAATATTAAAGTATACCTTTTTTTAGCCTTATTAACAACTCGAACTTGACAAACAACAGGCAATATTCATATCATAAAATATGGATCCAAAGAAACAAGAACTAAATCCTGAACTCAAAGAGATTTATGACAGGGTTATGAATACTCAGGCTAAAAGTGAAGCCCAGTCCCAATCGGCTCCGCCCCAACCGCTCCAAACAACTTCGGTACCCACGCCTGTCAAGCAGGCTGCCCCCTTTGCTAACGCGGAGAATGCTCCCACCGCTGTCTCCGCCCCGCCAGCTGGCGGTGCTCCGCCAGGTACCGTATGGAACCCGGCTCCGCAACCGGGCTCCTTCGCTAGCGCTCAGTCCGCCCCATTTGTTTTTACGGGAAATAAAGTCACTACTCCGCAAACACCACACGCTACTCAATCACAAACGAACCTTGCCTCTTCTAAAAAGATATCAGGACCTATAATCGTAGTATTAGTAGTAATTTTAATTGTGATGTGGGCTCTCTTCTGGGCAAAATTCTTCGGCGTAATATGACTTGTCATCCCGGACTTGATTCGGGATCAAGCTATTTTTTTTATTCTGGTTTCTCGGGTCAAGCCCGAGGACGGTGTCTGATTATTTTGACTCTAATTTCTTTAAAGATTCATCTAAATTCATGATTTGGGTTTCTTCCGAATCTCTTTCCTTCCACTCTACTTTACCTTCCCCAACTTTCGCAGAAACTACTAGGCGAACAGGGATCCCAATCAAATCTGCATCTGCAAATTTCTCACCGGCCGATACATTTTCGCGGTCATCCCACAAGACATCGATTCCTGCATCGGTTAATTTTTCGTATGTTCCTCGTGCCCACGATTCGGTCTTGGGATCTTCGACGTGAACCAAATGAACATCAAACGGCGCCACCTCTTTTGGCCAAACAGTTCCTTTATCGTCATTATGCACTTCAACAATTGCCCCCATAAGTCTTGAGATGCCGATTCCATAGCATCCCATAATTACCGGTTTTTGTTTCCCGTCTTGGCCTTTGTAGGTCAATCCGAAAGCTTCTGAAAACTTAGTTTTTAGAGGGAAAATATTACCAACCTCAATAGTTTTTGCTTTTTTTAGAGGACCGTGGCCTAAATCGCAAGGCTTCCCCTCCTCTACTTTTGAAATCTCCATATTTTGAGCAAAGTCTCCTGCGGGACAATAAATTATTTCATCTTCTCCGTTCTCTGTTACAACTTGGAATTCGTGAGACGTAGGACTAAAAACTCCACCTGAGGCTTCAGTTAAAACCGCCTCTACTCTGCATCTTTTAAATACTTTTTTATATGCAGTAATCATCATATCGTAATACTTATCGAAATCGCGCTCATCCCTGTGAAAGCTATATAGATCCTTCATCAAAAACTCCCGGCCGCGAAGAATTCCGCTTTTGGCTCTTGCTTCATCGCGAAACTTAACCTGAATTTGATAAATATATAAAGGTAAATCGCGATAGGAAGATACGAATTGGCGGACTAAAGGAACCAAAACCTCCTCGTGTGTTGGCCCAAGAGCGTATTCTCTACCCTGCCTGCTTTTAACTTTAAATAAAGCATCGAAGGTATCCCATCTTCCAGTCTTTTCCCAATTTCCTTTATTTTGAAGCGCTGAAAGCAAAATTTCTTGCGCTCCGGTTTTGTTCATCTCCTCGCGCACAATGTTTGAGATTTTATTTAAAACTCGAAGTCCAAGTGACAGGTAGTTGTAAACTCCTGCGACTTCACGACGAATAAATCCACCGCGAGTCAAAAGCTTCGCATTAACAGAGGTTTCATCAGATGACACGTCACGAATAGTTTTCCCAAACAACTTAGAATATCGCATCTTTTTAATAATGATACAATAAATTATGATCAAAAACTACCGCAAACCCTTTCTTAGAGCTCTAGCCGCCGTTAATGCCAACTTATCCGGCGGATGGAGTAATCACAACATTGATCGAAAAAATATATGAAAGAATTTGATTTCGTAAAATTTGTTAATACCGCTCAGGTTTCAAGTGCTATATTCGCAATAATGGTTCTCCTACTTATAATTGCATTTGTGCTTGTGGATAAAAAAACTTCATCGAGGTCATCGAAAAAATAAAACCCCAAGTATCATCAAAAGCATTTGTGTTGACAATAGCATTATGCGGGGGTAAACTGCGGACATGGCAAGAGCTGAACAGGAACCAGGAAGAGGACTGAATCTAAGGGAGAAGGCTTTTTGGGCGGCGGAGGTTTTGGTTGGGGCCCTTGCAACATGGACAGCACTTGTCGCTCTAGACAGACTCGGGCAGAAAGAGTTTGGGCAAGCTGCTGAGTACGGAACAAATGCGGCAGTTTATGCAATAATTGCTGGTGCTATATTTGCAGCAGATAAGTTACTAGTTAATAGGGGGCCTAAGAACCCACCGTCATCTTAATTTGATCTGATGCGAGATCGGCGATAGAAAGGACTTCAAGCTTGTCGAATTTTTTTTCGGGATGTATGGGAATAGAGTCGGTAACATAGATTTTTCTTGCCTTCGAATTCGAAAGGAGTTCGCTTGCGTTTTCGCTTAAAACCGGATGAGTTGCAAAAACATAAACTCCCGAAGCTCCACCCTGTGCTAAAGTATCAATTGCCTGTACTACGGTTTTGCCTGTCGAAATAATATCGTCGACTATAAAGCATTTTCCGCGAATGGCGCCTTCGTATTCTGCAACGCGCACTTCCCCGCTTTCATAATTCCTATCTTTGTTAATAACTACCTGATTCACACCGCCCAATAGTTTGTCTAAAAGTTTTAATCGACGAATTCCTCCCATGTCTGGAGAAACAATAGTGAAATCATGGCGAGGGGTGGCGCGTAGCGGGGGACCCCCGACGAGCGCCCGCAACGAATGTGAGGACGTCGGATGGGGGTGCGGAGCGACAGGACCCCGAGTACCAACGATCTCTTTTATTTTTTGGGCGAACATTGGAAGAGCCGAGAGATCATGCACGGGAATCTTAAACATCTGGGGAATCTTAATTGAGTGAGGATCAATCATAATAATTTCGTTAAGTTTTGAATCTTGAATCATACTGATCACAACCTCCAAGGGCACTGCCTCACCGGTTCTAAACATATGATCAGCTCTCATGTAGGGAATATACGGGATTATTCCAATAACCTTATCTGCTCCATTTTTATTCAGGGCGTCGACCAAAAATGTTAGTTGCATGACGGCACTATCGACAGGAGGGACTATTGATTTAAGCAAATAAACTCTTTGACCGGACACATCTCCTGGGATTCTAACTCTCTGCTCGCTATCAGGGAAGACAGTAATTTCAGGATAGATGAGTTCGATTTTCAGCTTTTGAGCAATGGATTCTGATAAGGATTTGTTTTGAGGATCACCAACAATAATCATATCTAACAATTGACATGTGACAACTGACATTTGACAAAAATTCGGTCAATTGTTAATTGTCAAGTGTTGGCTACTTTCCGAGTAGCCCGCCTAGACCGCCCATTTCTTGCATCTTCTGCGCTGCTCTTTTTTGCGCCTTTTCTATTGCATCGTTTAACGCATCACGAAGATCATTGTATTCCTCTCCGCTAATCTTTACCGAATGAATTTTCATATCCGCGGATAGCTCAACGCGAGCTCTACCTTTTTCTTCAGTAATCAGAATCTCTTTGAGAGCGCTTTGAAGCTGTTGCGCCTGTTTTCTTAATTCGTTAAGCTCCCCCATTCCTTTTAATGGATTAAACATAATTTATCACCGTCCTCTCAAGCGTTTAGTTATTAGCGTCTAGCGTTTAGTTCGAGTTTTCTAGACGCTAGACCCTGACTACTAGACGCTTAATTATACCTATTTGTCCGTCAGATTTACAACCACGCGGACTTTTTCTTTTAAAATTTCAGACGCCCGCATGTCAAGAACCGAATTTGCTTTTGCCTCGCTTAATTTATCTTTATGGAACTTATATTTAGTTTCAAATTGAACTCTTCCGTCTGCAATTTCGGTAAGACGACATCCGCGCAATATTCCCGCAATCGAATGATTATCCTTTTTAACTGCGTCAATTAATGCCGCCATAAAGTTATCAGACTTCGCGTTTGCCGAAAACATATTGCCGGACGACTGATGACTGATGATTGATGACGGATCACGGAGGACGGAGGACGGAGTTTTATCTATCTTCTGAGTCTTATCCTCTGTCTTCTGACTTCTGATATCTGTATTCTGTTTTTCCCGACGAATTTCATTCGTGCGGGATCCCGACTGAAAACTATCAGCGGGACTGTCTTCTGTCCTCTGCTTAAGACAAAATTCAACAACAACTAACTCTAATGGTATTTGAGGAAGTACGGAGAATTTAATATCGCGATAACTATTATTTACAAGATTAAGAAGCTCTCTAAGTTCGCGCGCTTGAAATTCGCTGCTTCCCGAAAGAAGCATTTCATGAAGACCTTGCGCAATTCTTTCTGTCAGAATCTTAAAATCTGTACCCTTTTGAGATAGCTCATCTATTATTTTGAGCGCTTCTTTTAGATTTTTTTGAGCAACGGTCTCAAGTAGCTTATCTACTTCATGTTCCATGCCGGCAGTTTTAAAAGTTGTTTCAAGTACTTCAACCGTTATCTTTCCTTTTCTTGCGATTACAAGTTCTTCTAATATCTTTGCTGCATCACGAAATGATCCTTCTGAGAACTTAAAAATTTGGTCTAAGGCTTCTTTCTCGACATCAAGTTTTTCACCCTGAACAATTCGCAAAATTGAATGAAGAATTTCGTCTTTTGTTGGTTTCTTAAACTGGACATGGAAGGTTCTTGACACAATGGTTCCTGGAACTTTTTCAACTTCTGTTGTGCATAAAATAAAAACAGCATGAGATGGCGGTTCTTCAAGCGTTTTAAGAAGCGCGCTAAAGGCATCAGTTGTCAACATGTGAACTTCATCAATAATATAAACTTTTTTACGAAGGGCGGCCGGCGCATATTTTATTTTCCCCCGAAGATCCCGAATTTCATCAATTCCGCGATTTGACGCGGCATCAACCTCAAGAACATCAATATTCGATCCATTCGTAATTGAAACGCAGTTGTCGCAAACGTTACATGGTTCAATATTGGAGGTGAGAGGTGAGAGGTGAGAAGTTGGATTTTGAAGTGTGATTTTTGATTTTTTTTCTTCCCACTTCTCACTTCTTTATCTAGCTTCTCATTTCTAACTTCCCACCTCTGCTCACAGTTGATTGCTTTTGCCAAAATTCGTGCGGCCGAAGTTTTACCCAGGCCCTTTGGTCCGGAGAACAAGAACGCGTGAGGAATTTCCTTTGCCCGCAGAATCGATTCAAGCTTCTCCCGAATCTCTTCAAGATCAAGCTCCGAAACTTTCTGCGGCCTATACTTTCTGTAGTAAACCATAAGTCCAGATACTAGATAATAGATACTAGTAACTAGAATGTCAAATAATGCTGGAGGCAATTCCCTAGTAGCTAATGTCTAGTCACTAGTTACTAGATTAGTGGTGTTGTCCGAGCAAATGCTTTACGCCATGTTCAACAAGCTCAGCTATCTTGTCATCTACAAGCATTTTTTCAAGTGCCGCTTCTTCAATTACAACCGGATAAGATATAACAACGTCGCCTAAATATAATTTATCAGGTGTTCCTGGAACGCTCTTTCCCTCTTCCAGCGAAAAAGAGAGAACGTTTGTGGTTTTGTCCATATCGCGATACTTTTTGTTTAGAGCACGCATCTTTCGGTTTCCAACAATAGCAATTGAAACCTCGGAAGGCGTGACAATGCCGTTTTCCAAAACAGTGTCTGAAACCACCTGTTTTATTCTTTTTCTGCTTACTTTGTATCTACTTTCAACGTAGATAGGAACCGAGACATCCATATGGTAATTAACATTTGACCTTTGACAATTGACATTTGACATATTTGGTCACATGTTAAATGTTACATGTCAATTGTTTGCGGCTTACCTTGGTGCGTTTATTTTAGCAAATTTGGGATTAAGTTCCTTCCTGTATTTCTTGGCCAAAGACGGTTTAAGATAAAATTCCCTCTTTTTCATCTCCTGAATAATGCCTTCCGACATTACCTTGCGAGAGAATTTCCGGATCATTGTGTCCGCCGAATCTCCTGTTGATTTTTTAACAAAAACCATAATTTATAAAGCACCTCCTGTCGTCTAAATGAAGTGAGAATTGAGAAGTTAGAAGTGAAACTATGAAGTGGGAGGTGTGATTTTTTTTACTTTCCCACATCTCACATCATTGTCCAGCTTCCCATTTCTAACCTCACACCTCACTTCTACCATTATACTCCAAAAAATCCCTAATTAGAAGCCTAAAAATTATACTTGGAGACCCACTGGCCCAATGAGGTGAAAATGTAAATGTTCGATAGTCTGCGCGCCCCCACCAAACACAAAAATTTTGTATCCCCGTCCCACAAGCTTATTTTCACTGGCAATTTTTTGTATCCCAATTCGCACGCTTGAGAGTATTCTATCATCTTTAAGCGATTCAAAAGCATCAATATGTTTACGGGTTGCAAAAAGAACATGGATATCCGCTTGTGGTCTGATATCGTCGAAAGCAACTATCAAATCATCCTCATAGCGAAACTCCTTTGGAATCTCTCTCTTTACAATTTTACAAAAAACACAATCCATATTTGCTGTTGGCTGTTGGCTTTTGGCCAGAAGCTAACAGCTAATCGCTAAAAGCCAGCTATCTTCCAATCTTAAATTCTACTACATCCCCATCATTTATTATATAGTCTTTCCCGCAAAGATCTGCCTTTCCCGCCGCTCGAGAACCTTTCCACCCATTGTTTGCTACAAAGTCATTGAAAGATACTACTTCGGCCTTGATGAAATTTTTCCCGAAGTCCGTATGTATCTCGGAACTTGCCGTGAGTGCGGTTTCACCGCGTCGAATGGTCCAGGAGCGAATCTCTTTCCCCCCTTTTGTGGTATAGAAAGAAATAAGATCAAGCTTTTTAAAAGCTTTTTTTATCAGCCTTTCAACTCCGGAATAAGGTAGGTCCAGATCCTGCAAATATTTTTTCTGATCCTCATCCGAAAACCCGGAAAGCTCATCGTCAATTCTTGCAGAGACTACGACTATATCGTTATTCTGCAAGTTAAAAAGCTTTATATATTCGGCACAAATTCTATCTATTGAGTCTTGATTGTATTCACTTTCAGGGACATTCAAAACTATAATTTCCGGTTTGTTTTCCACTCCTCCAAGCTCTAATTCCACTTTAACAATCTCATAATCCTCTATTGGATTGCTTTTGTCACCAGCCGAACCATCGAACAATCGAACAATATGCGCTATAACGCTTACCTCTCTTATGTGGGACAGGAATTTATTTCCCAATCCCTCCCCTTGATGCGCGCCTTTTACAAGCCCTGCGATGTCTATGAACTTAACTGTTGAAGGAACAATGGGAATGTTGGGGATTTTTAGCTCTTCTTCTTCGATTTTTTGAATTTTGTCAAGATTTTCGTCCGGAACAGGAACAATTCCTACATTCGGTTCAATCGTCGTAAACGGATAATCAGCAACCAAAGCAGCTTGCTTTTTCAAAAGCGCATTAAACAAAGTCGACTTTCCAACGTTAGGTAGACCCACAATTCCGACCGATAGGTTCATAGGGGTAATTATACCAGACTATTCTGATTCTTTCGAAGCTATTTGAAAATATCTTTCTCAAGTGACTTTGCAAGTTTTACAAAAAATTCATCCATGTCTTTTTTATCAAAAGGTACAAGCATATGGGGCAACTCACTTCTCTTTATATCTTTGACTTTCAAAAATGCGGCTACTAAATTCTTTGCTTCGAGAGGCCAATCAAATTTTGCTTGGCTATCAAGGCGCATGCGCTCAAGATACTTTTGAGGAGAGTATTCCGTTTTGTTAAAGATGAAATAAAGGTCAACGTAATCTCTGCTTTGAAATCTCTGACTTATGGTATGAAGCTTGTTTACAGCAATATCATACATGCTGCTTACTTCAAGATTGCCAAATTTTGTGCCTTTTTCAATTTGGGGAAAAGGATAGTAACTAAAATCTACTTTTAAGGTGTCCCCATCTCTAAACAGGAGTTTATATGTATAAAGTCCAAGGTAATTTTCCTCAGTTACTCGCGAAATCCCAAGTTTGTCGGAAATCCCCTCAAGGAATGCTCGAACCGGAGTTGGTTTTACTTCTTTTTCCGAGAAAAGATCAATATCTTCGGAAAGCCTGTGTTTAAAATAAAATTCAGAAAGTGCCGTTCCTCCGGTTAAATAAAAGTTGCGAACTATGGAAGTTTGTGCTTGTGCAAGTTCCAGAAAGTTAAGTTGTTTGGGAGTGAGTATAGTTTTCCCCATAGCAAATATTCTATCGCTCGTCTTGAATAAGGGTCAAGATCGCCTTTTATTTTCGGCCAAGCTTCAATAACCTCCTTTTTGTTAAGTTTTTCGCCGTCAAGACCATAATTTATTAGCTGAGTCAAACGCCAAAGACGATACCTTTTAGGGCTTTTCTCTTTAAATTTAGCCTCATCAACTGACCAATTATACATATCTATAATTATACCACGAAAAAAGCCGATTTGATTAAAAAAGCGCATTAAACAAAGTGCTCTTGCCAACATTAGGTAAACCTATAATACTGCATAAGACCATGGGCTGATTATATCGAGAAACTTAGCTAGAAGTAGTTACGAAGTACCCCTATTTTCCTAATTCGATAACATCACCATTTCTATAGCGAACTGTTCCTTCATTACTTATACTCTCTACACCAGGTTTGGCGAATCCAGAAGCCCCTTCCTCTCTAGGAACTCTCTTAAAACCATTAGGAGTAAGTACTTTATAATCTCCTTCTATAATCTCACCGCCCGGGATATATGGTCCTTGATCTATCCAATAATCCAAAGGGGCAGCAATATACTGGAAATTCGGGCTGAGTACTATTTTCCATCCCTCTATCGACGGGTTACCATCAAGTTGCCAGTCAATAATTTCAACTTCTCCTGTTGTAGCATTAATAATCTTACTATTAAAACCGGGTCCAGTTGAAGAAAAAATTAAGTTACCATCCTCTGAAATCTGCATGTCATTCACGTGTTCATGGACATAATTAATTAATTGCCAGTTTTCGGTGTCTAATAAGTAAACCCCCTTTTCCGGAAAATCCTGGCTAGAAAGCTCGTTTATTGCTAATACGCGTTCATTTTCAGAAACATCAAACCCAAAGTAATTTGGATGATTATCTTCGCCACGCCCAAATTGTATAAAGGTTTTTCTAGATTTCGGCATATCTACAAAAACAAAGGCTCCTTTCCTGTTTTCACCTTTATAACCTGTAACAAAATAGCCGAACTTTCCTGGGGTATTAGTCATGAAGGCCCACCGAGTATTGTTCCCACTACGGGGGAACGCTGGCCCAACACGATCATTATCAGCAATTTTAATATCATCCCAACCCAGAATATCATTCTCTCTTCCTTGAATTCCAAATCCAGTATAAAGCCGTTCAGTTCGACTATCGAAATATGCAAAAAGTTGATTGGGTTCAGGATATCTGTATCCTGAAATTTCTGCGATATCGACAAACCAATCTGAATCCCAATTCTTTGGTACTTCTGATATATAAGTAGATCGAACTTGATCCAACAATGACGTAGCATCCTCGAATGCAACTTGCCTAGAAAGTATAGAAACGTGCGGGATTTGAGTCACAATATTTTCTGGCGTTGCAGGAATTAATGTTGGAATAGAAGTCTGGGTCTCAGTTGGAGTAGGTGTTGGAATTGTAATTTCTAAATCATCACACGCTGCTAAGAAAGTAGCAGCTCCTGCTATTCCCATAAATCTTAGAAACTCTCTTCTGGAAATAACTTGCCTTGAATGTGCTCTTAAAAAAGATCTTTCACTATTCATTCGAAGCTATTGTACACCTATAATACAAATTGTCAAGCCAAATAGCACTTTTAACGCAGGCATGGAGTTGCTGATAAGTTGTCCTCTATTGAAGTAGGATAAATATCTATCTAAAGTGAAATTCGAATTCTTTGCCGGTTGCCTCTGCTATTCTATTCAAAGTTTCTATAGTTATATTTTGTTCTCCACTTTCAATCCTGGTTATAAATTCCCTTTTGACTTTCATCTTGCGAGCCAAATCACTTTGAGAGATTTTCAGCTCTTTTCTTAGTTTTTTAAGTTCCATTGCTGCCTTTAAGTATCTCGCCCTCTTTAAGATCTCCTGTTGTCTCTTTTGAGAATAGCTGGCAAAGAGATCACCATAGGATATCAAGCCTCCTTTTTTAACAGCTCCATTAATTTTTTTACTCATATTGTTTAAGCCTCCTTTGGGCAAGTTCTAAGTCTTTTATCGGTGTTTTCTGCGTTTTCTTTCTAAAAAAGTGCAAAATTACAATATCTAGTTTCCCAACGTAAGCATAAAATCCCCGATATTCTCCTTTTAATTTGACTCTGATTTCGAATAAATCTTTTGTAATTTTCTTTACTTGAGGAAAATCCAGTTTCCCCTCAAACTCTAGAATTTTAAAATATGCTTCAAACTCCAGCTGTACTTCCTCACTAAACTCTCTTAGTTCCTTCTCAGCATTCCTGTCTACAAATATATTCTTTTTCATATGGTAACTTATAAGTTACTTCTTGTCAAGATATCATATTCAATTCTTATCACCGAAACAATCGCCTTGACGGAACTTTGCTTCTATCCCGACCGATAAGTTCATAAGAAGAAATTATAACAGAAGTCTAAAAAACTATTCACTATTTCCTACTTTATACCGGGGGTTGACCGTAGATTGTGATCAAAGTTCCGGGATTATCTTTTGTGGCATGCGTTACGCTACCCTCCGAAACAGGTTCTGCCCACTCAAATAGTTTTGCAGCGTCACGAGGCCTTATGTTTACGCACCCATGGCTCATGGTATATCCAAAGTTGTTATGCCAGTAGGCTCCGTGAAGACTAAATCCGCGTGATTTTGAAACCTCGTCATTGTAGAAAAACATAACATAAGGCACATTCGGCAGATTGTAGTAGTCATTGCCCGAACCTCCAGACATTCTGGTACGCAAAAGCTTCACCCATATTTTATACTCGCCGGTCGGAGTTCTGCCCCACTTGCCCGTTGAAACAGGAAATTCGAGCACCTTTCTATCACCTTCGTGCGCATAAAGCCTTTGGAACGAAAGGTCAATCGAGATATGCTTAGATCCACTTGTTTTGCCTAAAACTCGTTTCTCCAAAGGAATAGCCGAAAGGTAGGATGGCACCGCTATCTTTTTTCCTAAGAATATACCCTCTTGATCTTGCTCGAACTTGCCTGAAAGGTCTTTTATGCAGGATATTGAATTTGCGCATGGCGGATTGATAATTTTTGCTAGTGCCGAAACTATCGGAGTAAAAACAAATATCGAAGTTAAAACCAAATATAAAACAAGAACTTTTCTGTATGTAGTTTTAAGTTTTGCCGCCTTTGGCGAGCCTCGCCTCTGGCGGGCCTTTTGCCTTTTGCCTTTTTTACGCATATTTTAATCGTAGCCAATTTAAGATGGCTTGTCAAAGGCTATTTTTGAGGCTAAGTACCAAGCTCGCCCATCTAAACTAGGCTCGCTTGACTTTTGGCCTATAGTATGGTATGCTTTGTTTTATAGAAGATCGGAAACGGTCTTCTTTTTTTACCCCGTTAGAAGCTTGAGAAAAATAATTTCATTTTCTAGAAATTATTTTTCTGAGGCGTCATAAATTGAGCGCTTTCTAACGGAGTTATGTTAAACACAATCATTTCCTTTATATTACTCCCCTTTCTAATACAGGGTCAGCCTATTATTGCTGGGAACGTCGAGCCTCTTGCTTCGCGTGAATTCTCTTTGGAAAAAAGGTACGCAGATGCATTCGTAAATAGTGTATTTAAGGATAATATTTTACTCACTTTAAAATACCTTTCAGGAGAAGAAATCGACCCCGGAAAAGTTGATTTTGAAAAAGTTAGAAAGCCTTTCGAATACAAATTTGTCCTTAAACCTCGTGAAACATTTGCTTTTCATGATGATGTGCTTCCCGAATTTCAAGGAAAGGTTTCAAAAACCACAAACGCGCATTTTAATGGACAGGAGGGATTTAGGTCTTCAGGATTTTTGGTTGGAGATGGAGTCTGCCATTTGGCTTCCCTACTCTATTGGGCTGCTCGCGACGCTGGACTTGAAACGCTTGCAAAAGTAGATCATAACTTTGCAAACATTCCGGAAGTCTCGAAAGAATATGGAGTCTCAATTTACGCATATCCCGGAGAGCAGTATTCAGACCAAATGCAAAATCTATACATTACGAACAACCGCGATCGCGAGATTGCCTTTGAATTCAAATATGACGGCAGAAACCTCAAGATCGAAGTAGTCGAAACTTTGTAATTAGCGGCTGGCAAGCTGAATTATAGCCTTGCTTGGGATTTCAAACCAGAAAGAAGGTCCCCGAGACCCGTCTTCTTTTATGGTATACACATGGAGAAGAGTTTCAGAGTCCCAACCAGTAATATCTTTTAAGCTGTGCCCTGTATTTTTAGCAACGAACAAAGGCACTACGCTAATATATTGTTCGTTTTCCGAAAAATACTCTCCATCTGCTTTAAATACAAGATAATTAATTGAATTACCGCTCTTCTCTGTTATAAAGAAATATTTATTATCGGGAGACCATGCATTTTGAGAAAGTTCCATGCCGGTTCCGGCAAGTACGGTTTTTGACAATATCGAATTTTTCGCTGAACCTTGCGTAGTCTCTTCAATCGAAAAAGAATATGTTGTGTTGTATGCGATTGTCGTTTTTTCCATAATAAGCTTCATCACGCCGTCCGGAGAACGAACCTCAGAAGTTTCGGGCGTTGACGAATCAGGCAAAGATTGAATACTTACAATATCAGAAGATTCGGTTGGCGCTGGGTTCGGAGTAATAATTGGTGTATTCAACCCTTTAAACGACAAAAACGAAATGCCGCCAATGAGCAAAATAACAATTAATAAGATAGTTATATTCCGGGCAGAAAACATTGCTCTATATTAGAATAGTAATAATCAGATACAGATGTCAACCCGTCGGGTGTATTTTAAAGGGGTTGAGAAAACTTATTCTCCTGAAGAATCGGGAGGCTGTGAATACTGTTTCATTAATTCTTCTATTTGTTTTTGATCGACTGTGGGTTGAGCCTGTTGCTGTGCCCCGGTTGGAACCTGAAACATATTGGAAAAGTCGGTAAATTTGACGTCGCTTGGAGGAGTGAATAATGAATCTGAAACAACCGCAGGCTTGCAACTCTCTTTGTACTGGTCGAGATCTTTCATAATATTTTCTGCCTGACTCGCTTCTTTTGGCGCAGACGAGCCCGGCTCCGGCGTTACATCAGGAATTTCCATCATGAATCCGCCTTGCGCATTCCAGAAATACATTTTTTTGTCTTTCATAATTACACTACCCGATTCGTTTACGTTGGGGGATGTAGTGTCAGCTCGAACTGCCCCATTCTTAATATATGCTGTTGCCTTGATTCCATTAGTGTCTGTATATTCACACTTAAGACTTAAAGACTTTGAGAGGGCATCTTGAATAGAGGTAAAGACCGTGCTTTTTGCCCCGGGGAGACTAGCTGATTTGCCAAAATAAAAGTAGCCTAACGCAGCAAGTATTGCAATTATAATAACTGCAATAATAAGTCCTTGTTTCCCCTTCACATAAATTAGGATACCAGTTAGAAAAATTTTGTCAATAAGCAAACTGGAACCTTTTATTAAAGTCCTGTTATGTTTTATTTTTTCCTCTTTTCCAGGGTGCTCTTTTCAAGATTGAGCCATACAGATCATCCTCGATGCTTATCTCGAGCTCTTTAAGCTCTTCTTCTGTAGGATTTCTGTCCACGAATTCTACTTGAGGGATATCTGAAATTACGGCTAAAGGCGTTTGTTCACTACCTTCCCCCATTTCAAAGACCGCGGCCGCCGCTAACCCGTCAATAACGCTTGCTTTTGTCATTTTAAGTTTTCTGCCAAACAAATCTTCTGTCCCTATGTAGTTCTTAAGAGCGCGGAATCCTGAATGCGCTACGGCAACACCGCTTGTACCCCATCTTAAAGGCGTAGTTTTACTGTCAGTAATAAGAACTCCAGTTTTCTTCAAATTAAACCGCTTTGTTAAGTATTCGCGAATTTGATTTGCACTTTTTTGTGGATTCGCCGGCCATAAAATATAGTATCCTACCCCATTTGATTCATCAATTCCGGCAGTCGCTACAAGCTGACTGTCTTTAATTGTGAGATAAACACCATATTTATTCTCTTCTTTTGGCAAATACAAATCCGCTTCTTTTTTTACTAACTCGTCTTTATCCGAATCTTTAACCGGTACTACTCTGTCTTCACAAATGGAAATTACTTTTGACGTAATCGCAAGAATTGACTTTTCTGAAAATTCAGTAATATATTTATCGAGTAATTCGAATAAGCTAATTAAGCCGGGCGTAATTTTTTCAGTTTTTATTGCATGAACTTTCATAGTTTGTAAAAATCCACTATACGTTGTGCTGCTTCTTTAGGAGCTGTTTCTGATGTATCAATTACAAGTTGTTCTCCTTCTCCAAACTTATCGAGAGTTTCAGGATATTTTCCAATAAATTCACCTAAAAAATCCTTAGTATTTATTTTTCTTTGTCTTGACTCATGCTCCACGCGACCATTTAACGTTTGCTTATCTGCTGTTAGCTTAACAAGGAGAGCTCGCCCATCTCTCATGCTGTAGCTGTCAACAAATCCTTTATATAAAAACTCATTGTGATTAACTATAGCTCCTGTCACAATCAAATTTATACCTGACCTTGCTGCTTCTTGAACGACTCTCGCTCTAATTTCATATTCCAATTTTAAAAGTGCGGGATTTCCCCAGTCAAAAATTTTGCTTACAACATCAATAACCGAGTGGTTGTCAAAAAGTTTGTACCCGGTTAACTTCCCAAGCTTTTTTGCTACTGTTAATTTTCCAACCGCAGGTGGCCCGTAAAGTAGAATTAAATTCATGGAGCTATTATATCAGGATTATCTCAAAACCCTGTACTTTAATAGAATCGTCCCCTTTTTGTTTAGCTTCTTGGACGAAACTAATTCGAGTTTTGTTTCGAAAGACTCATCTGAGAATAAATTCTTTCCATTGCCAAAGACGACAGGCTCGATAGTTAAATAAAGCTCATCAACCAAGCCCTCTTTCATGAATGACGAATAAATTTTTGAACCGCCAACCAAAAGCATTTTAGAATGATCGATCATTCGATCATACAGTTGTCTTGGGGTTTCGGAGGTAAATTCAAGTTGTCCTTTGATTTGTTCGTTTTTATATTTTTCGGGCGAACTCGTGAGCACGATTCTTAGTTTCTTGTTTTGAGTTTTAAGTTGTTTGCGAACGGCCTCGTAAGTCCCGGAACCCATGACTATCAGTTTGCTTTTTGAAATTAGGGAAAAGAAGAAATTTTGGTCTTCTTTTGACGTCCATTTGTAAATATCAGGATCATTTCCACGGGTCAACTTTCCATTTGCCGAAACAACCGCAACCATTACAACTTTCATAGTATTCAGTATTCAGTATTCTGTATACAGTATTCAGTATAGTTAAGCCGCTCAATACTGGATACTCTATACTTATTTAGTTTTGAGCCAGCGCACCCCGAGGTATATCAAGGGAGTTTCTATAATTGACATGAATGACTTAAGCAACCAGTAGGGAACAATTAGGCTTGTTAAAAAAATAAAATTCGAACCCAAATCGCGATCAAGCGAATAGAAGGCAAGAGTCATAAATATCGCAGTGTCAACAAATTGGGCTATGAAATTTGACGCGTTGGTCCTAAGCCATAACTTGCTTTTACCAAGGGCTTGTCGAATCCTAACAAAAACAATCACGTCTAAAAATTCGGCTATTGTAAAAGCGGTTAAAGACGCTGCTGCAATTCTTGCCGAAAGACCAAATATTGTATCGTATGCTTTTTCCGAAGGCTGGAAGCGAGAAGATGGCGGAAGATATGTAAATAAAAGCGAGACTAATAAAATCAGACCAATTACAATCAGCCCCGAACGAATTACGCTCCTCGTCCTTTCTTTTCCAAAAACTTCAGTTATAACATCGTTGATTGTAAAAATAAGGGGTAAAACGAATATCGCTACGCTTGCGTTAAGCTGGTAACCTAGGACCTTGAGAAGTGGAAAGGTCTTACCACCCATAAGCTCCGCTACGGCAATACAAAATATATAAATTGAAACAAGAAGATCAAACTTCTCAATTTTGAACATACTTTATTAGATGTCAGGGTCAGAATGACATTATTTTTATAATGTTGGATTTTAGCATAAAAATAGTGTATAATGTAAATTGCTTCAGAAAAGTAGGGTGCTCGCAACAATGTTCGCTAGTCACATAACATTTTCTGAAAGAATAAAAAGATAGGAGGTGTTATGAATGGCTAAAAAATTATTCGTTGGAGGTCTTGCTTGGACAACCACTGACGAGACGTTATCTGCACTTTTTGCCAAAGCTGGGACTGTAACTTCAGCAAACGTAGTAAAAGATAGGTACACCGGAAAATCTCGCGGTTTTGGTTTTGTTGAGATGTCATCTGATGAAGAAGCTGATAAAGCGGTCGCTGAACTAAACGGACAGGCTTTAGATGGAAGAAATATTTCTGTTAATGAGGCTCGCCCTCGTGAACCAAGAAATGATAATTTCTCAAGAAGAGAGGATAATCGAGGAGAATAACTTCTGTTATTTCTTTAAGGAAATTAAATTACCCCTGCAAAAGGGGTAATTTAATATGTTCTGGCGAATTTCCTTTATTTCTTTCCTTTTGCTGTAAGCTTAAGGTAAGCGACCACTATTGCTGCTACTCCAACAATAAGTTCCAGGATGTTTCCGACTTGAACTCCCAAGATTTGCTCGTGTAGCTCAACTCCAGCAAACCCTTCATATCCAACAAGAAGTCCGGCAACAATAAGCACCCAAACCAAAACCGGTTTATATTGATTCATCTATATCACCCCCCTTAGAAGCTCTTAGCGAATTTATGAGCTTAGAGATTCTTAGGTCCGCCAAAGTGAAGTTTCGATTGCGTGGACGTAGACCACGAAGTGAAGCCTTGCCGTCGGCGGACAAATCCGCACATTCAGTTTAGGCACATTTTGAATTGTTAGTCAAGAAGCCCATAATAAGCTTATAATCGTAGCCTTTTCAGAGTGAGGGCATTTGCGACAACTATTATTGAAGATGCGGACATGAGAAGGGCTGCCCATTCAGGGCGAAGAAGTATTCCAAAGAAAGGATACAGGATTCCTGCTGCTGTTGGTATGGCAAAAACATTGTATCCTGTCGCCCAGGCTAGATTTTGAACCATTTTAGCATTAGTTTTACGGGATAAAGAAATTGCTTTTACAACATCTTGCGGATTATTTTTCATCAACACAATTTCTGCCGACTCAACGGCAACATCAGTACCTGCTCCAATCGCAATACCCATATGCGCCTGAGTTAGCGAGGGCGCGTCATTCACCCCATCCCCAACCATTGCGACAATATACCCTTTATTCTGAAGTTCACGAACTTTCTCAACCTTATCACCCGGTAAAACCTCTGCGAAAACCGTATCAAGATTTAAAGTACGGCCGACTTCATCCGCCACGTCTTGTTTGTCTCCTGTCAGCATTGCCGTTTTGATTCCCATAGCATGAAGGCTTTCAATCGCAGGCCCTGATTCATCTCTTATCAAATCCGATAAAACGAGGGCGCCGGACAGCTTTTTATCAACAGCAACGTATACAATCGTCCCCACCCTTTTTGCCTTAAGCTTCAAAAACTCCTCTTTTTTAATACCTATCTCTTCCATCATGCGGGCATTTCCTACCGAAATTTGCTTGTTGTCGACTGTACTTGAGGCGCCGCGGCCCGGATAAGACTTAAAGTTTTTGGGTTCGGCAAGACCAATTTTTTGTCTTTTTGCTTCTTCGACAATTCCTTGAGCAATAGAATGTTGTGAGTGCGCCTCCACTGATGCGGCCAACCTCAGCAGTTCCGAATCCTTTAGTTTTGATCTCGCACCCCGAATAATTTCTGCGATTCCAAATTCACCACGCGTTAATGTTCCGGTTTTATCAAATACCACGTAGTTAATTTTTCTTGCAATCTCAAGACCTTTCATGTCCTTTATTAAAATTCCATTTTTTGCACCAAGCGTTGAAGTAATCGTCGTAACTGTTGGGATAGCAAGACCTAGCGCGTGCGGACAGGCAACAACTACAACTGCAACCGCAAGAGTAGAAGCAAAAACAGCGCCTTGAGGATTTATAAACAGCCAATAAATAAATGTTCCTGTTCCAATAGTTATTGCAGTTATGGTCAGAACATTTGCGGCGCGGTCCGCAAGTTCTTGAACTTTTGGTTTTGATTCTTGTGCCTTTCGAATCAAGTCCATAATTTGGGCGATTGCCGTATCCGATCCTGTCTTTGTGACTTGAATTGTAAGAGACCCGTCCTGATTAATAGTTCCTCCTATAACTTTGTCGCCTTTCACTTTTCCTACGGGGCGGGATTCGCCCGTCACCATTGATTCGTTGACAGAACTTTCTCCATCTAAAACCTCTCCGTCAATTGGAATTTTCTCTCCCGGCTTGACTAGAAGTTTGTCTCCGGAGTTTATCTCATCTGTTTTGATGTCAATAACTTTACCGTTTTTTAAAAAATGGGCTTGGGGCGGGATAAGCTTTGCAAGTTCTGAGAGTGCCCCTGTGGTCCCGCGGACTGCCCTCATTTCGAGCCAATGCCCGAGCAAAAATACCGAAATTAGAGTTGATATTTCCCAATATAAAGACTCTCCGGGGAAAAGAAAGGTCGCCGCAACTGAAAATGTATACCCGACTGTTATTGCAAGAGCAACAAGTGTCATCATTCCTGCGTTTTTTGCCAAAAGTTCTCCTCTTGCGCCTCTGAAAAAAGGCAACCCACCAAAGAAAAATATAAATGTGCCGATTGCGAAAAGCGCTATATCCCGGCCGGCAAAATCTACACTCAAAGAAAGCCATTTTTGAATATTTGGGGAAAGAAGCATCGCAAGAATTACAAAAGGAAGAGTTATAAAAAAGCGTCTCTTAAACTCCTGCTCCATAGAAGAATGGTCTTCGTGTTTGGAGGCATCAAGCGGAACAAGCTTCATCCCGCACTTAGGACAATTCCCCGGCGCGTCACGAATTATGTCCGGATCCATTGGGCAGGTATATAACTTTGAACCCTTCTTCTGCTTCACATGTTCGCCATGCTCCATCGAATCATGCCTATGCTGTTCACCTCTAACTTTTAAATTTGAACTTTTAACTAAATCCATTCCGCACCTAGGGCACCTTCCGGGTTTATCCGAAACAACCTCCGGATGCATGGGACACGAGTAAATTTTATTTGCCATACTTGCCTCCTTTGTTCAAAATAAACCAAGCGGAACTTAAAATCAAAACAGATGAGATTACAATCGGAACAAAAACCGGGCCTATCCACGGAAACGGAAGGAGAAAAAATATATCAAGATCACCTAATGTCTTGGGCCAGTCTATTGTGAGTTTTAAAAAGACATAATAGAAAATATCCCAAGTTCCAAATGCGAGGAAGAAATAAGTGATTCTTTCTCGAATATTACTTCCGGCAAGCGCGGCAATTGCCGCAAGTATTACTAAAGTTGCAGCTTCACGAATCATTTCTACATTCAAAATTGCACTATCACTAATAATTTCGACAGCGGTCTTGGGATCAAAAAATGCAATTCCGGGCACAAGGAACAAAATTTCCCCTTGAGGCATTTGCGGTTGTGTCGCCCCTAAAAGATGGCGAAGATATACAACAACCGCCGCCTCAACAAATCCGAAAGCAATTGCAAAAATTACAACCCATAGAATTTTTTGGCTTAAGATTTTAATTCTCATTTTTTTGCTCGCTTAAAGACTTCTATTAATTCGCTAATCGAAGTTTTAACATCTCCTTTTTTGATATTTTCAACAACACACGTCTTTAAATGGTTATCAAGAAGCAGGGTATCAACCTCGCGAAGGGCACTTTGTACAGCCTGATTCTGATGAATTATATTAATGCAGTATTCCTGTTCTTCTGCCATCCTAATAACTTTGTCCAAATGCCCACGGGCTATTTTCAGCCTGCGAAGAATCCTTTTTTGCGCGTCGCCTGCCCTATGTGTATTCATAAATCCCAGGAAAAATTCCTTTCAACACCTCCAATACTATTTATTGTAAGTTTTACTGATCTTGATTTATTGTTTATGATCGCCGCTCTAATTTTTTCTTCCACTTCCTGCCCTCCTTATAATTTTATAAACTAAAAACGCAACTATTAAGAAAAATAGTAAATTTAGAAATATGCTTGATCCAACATACTGATTGACAAATCCGCCGACGTCTGTAATCAATCCGCTAAAGCTTTGTGTTTTTTCCATTGAAAGATTGCCTGTCATGGTTAAAAGAAGAGTTGCAACTCCTGTTATCAAAAATACGGTCGCCGCAATAAGATTGCTTAGAATAACCTCGTACCGCTTTCGAAACAAACTAAAGTTGACAACCGGTTTTTTTAAAAGCATTAATTTGTCCACCTTGTTTGAAAGAAAAAGAGAAATAATAAGAAGCGGGGTAACCATGCCCAAAACATACATGAGTCCTATTAAAAGCGACCCAAAAAAACTTGGAGAAATTAAGGCAAATGCAAGAATGCCGACAAGAACAGGAGCACAGCATGCGCTCGTAATCCCTGAGAATATCCCCAAAATAAAGATGGACAAAGGATCCGTCTGCCCTTGTGCTCTACCTGAAAGACTTACCATAAACGGAGATTTTATTCCAAGAAAAGTGATGATTGAAATTAAAACGAGAACGAGTCCCCCGACTATATATAAAACATTATGATAGCGGAATAAAAGTTTTGAAATAATTGCAACACCTAATACCGCAGGGAGCAAAGTTACGACAATTCCAAGGCCGAAAATCAAAGTCATCAAGAGGATTTTTTCTTTTTCCTTAAAAACGCTGCCAAGATAAGCAGGGAGTAAAAACGTGATGCAACAGGGCGCAAAAAGCGCTACCATTCCGGCGACAAAGGAGGCAATAAGAGACGTTTGGAAAATAAGTTCCATAAAAATTTATCAACTAAGCGCCACAGCTGCCGGCACCCTTTAAAGCCGGCCAGGCAATTTCTCCTATTTCTCGCTTTATAGCCGAATATCCCATAGCGCTTGAAAAAGTTTTGGATAGAATCTGTTCTGCCGGTGTTTTTGCATAATCCCTACCCGCTTTTTCAAAATGATATGCGATATCAAGATAAGTTTGCGGAAACCAATAAGAATTGAATGCAAGAAGGTCTTTGTATATATCTTTTTTTGATTTTCCTTGCGACACTAAAAGCTCTATTATCGCAAGAGCCGCCATGCCGTGGTTACAGTCTGGAAACGACGTTGGGTTGCCGCAGCATGGTCGGTAAACCTTATCTGCGATCTCTTGAACTATTTTTTGTTGCTCGGCCGAAAGTTGAATGTAGGAAAATTTGCTATAGTAATTCATCGCGTCTTGCTTCCCCAAAGTCCAGCCGCCGGTTGAAGCGTAATTTGCGGTGTTTCCGCCTTCTGCCATAGGCCCGCTTTCAAGGATCGGATTTTTATTCGCAAGACCCAAGCCCCAAAATAGATCTACCCAAAACTGTGCAGTTGTTTCGTCTACAATTATCTCTTTTTGCTTTGACCCATCAAGGTATTTTTTAAAAGCTTGAGGGATCTCATCTTTCCCAAAAACGGCTTTTGCCAATTTTTGCTCATCGATCACTCCGTCTTCAATCATTTTCTTCCCAAGATCAGACCACTTTATTTTTACTTTGTATCCTTTTTGGGGAAGCACTTTTGCCTGGATTTTTGAAAGATTAACACCTTGCTCATACGCTACATCTTCTTGAATGATCGTCTTCTCTAAAATAAAAAAAGAAAGAACGCCAAAAATGTAAGACGTAAGAATCGAAATTATTAACAGGAGAGCAGAAAATTTCTTTTTCTTAATGGATTTAATGAACCTAAATAATTTCTTCAGTGAGCTTGATTTCATTTAACAACTACCCCGTCAAAAGCAAATTCTATATAGGGATTATCTGGGTCATTTGTCTCAGCACTAACAAATCGTTCAACCGGACCAATCCCTTGTGGTCCGTGGGCGGTTGGGTCAAAAACAACAATTACTTCCGCTTCTTCTTTGGGCTTCAAAATACCCTTCCAATCGGAAGCTGCCGAGTGCCCCTTCATTCCGAAACTGGGGCTTTTTTCATCTCCTTTTTTCAGATAAACCTGGGTACACATACAAGACGTTGAAAGATTTGCTAGGACTAATTCTTTGGAGCCGTTATTTTTTATAGGAAACGCGTGCGTTACGTTTCCACCATTATATTTAATATCTTTAAAATCAAAGTCTTTGTGAGGAATCTGAATTTGGGCACCTAATGTCTTTTCGATTCTGGCAGCACTACCTCCCGAATTTGAAAACAGAAAAACTCCGCCAGATAAAACTACGGCCGTAATAAGCGCGATTATTAATAAGAACTTCTTCTCCATATCCCCCTATGGGGGATATTGTACAATTTTCGCAAGCTCACAGTCAAGGGTTATTTCTTTGCCAGCCTATTGTAAATCTCCGAAAACGCGTAGACTGTCACCCATGTAACAACGGCCAAAGAAACTGCTCCAAACAAAAGTGAACCCATCTCAAGCGGCACAACTGCTTGTCCTGATTCTAGATTAAAGGTATGAAACCAACTCTGACCAACGCTGAAAAGAAAATCGGGAGCGACTGAGGCTAAAATTCGGCATGCAAAATATAGTCCCAACATTACAATTGCCGCGGCATTCGCAAAAGGAACCGACTTAATCATTTTTTAATCACCTCATTTCTTCTGGAGTTGTTTCCAGAGCCAAAAACCAAGAAGAATAAGATCAACTAAAATTACGATCCAAAAAATCGTAGCTATTACTCCGAGTCCCCCCATCATGTTTTGATATCCCCACATCATAAATCATCCACCTCCCATATCTATCGATTGGTGAAAATGCCGAGGATGCTGACCGTGTTTGAAACTAGGGGTGAAAACAACTTAAAGAAAAAAGTTCCCAAAATGGCAACTAGAAAAAGGTATACTACAAATTTATAATAGACGATTATAGATGATTCTTTATTCTTTGTCCGCGCTAGATGCTTTCTTTTTCTCTTTGCCATATATATAGTAAGACATAAGTTGGTGGAAAATGTCAAGACCAACTGTTTTACCGATTTAGGAGTTTCTCTCTAGAAATTTTTCAAGAGCGTCTAGTTTTCTCATCCACTCTTTCTTATAAACCTCGATATATCTATGTGCGTCGCGAAGTGGCTGGGGATGAAGACGGATCATATGCTCCCTTCCCATTTTTTGGCGGCGAATAAGCCTGGCGCGTTCAAGAACTTTTAAATGTTTTGAGATTGCAACAAGTGAAACTTTAAACGGAGCTTTGATCTCAGAAATTGTAAGAGGTCCTGCTGTTAAACGTTCTAAAATTTTGCGACGCGTCGGATCAGAAAGCGAATGAAAAATGTTATTCAAAAGTAATTTTGCCGATGAGGAATCCTTAACCATCCGGTTAAACAATACCACCCCCAAAATTATTTGTCAATAGGAAGATGGATGGGGTTTATTGGTTGGTTTGTTTTGAGCGGATGCTCGACTTGGTTTTAAGGCCAAGAAAACAAAAGCAACACGGAAAACCCCGTAAAAACCGTACTAATCGCGGAAACTGACTTATCCCTCAGGAATAAGTGTGCAGCGCTTGCTATCTTGCGAAGCCTACTCTTCCCAAGGGGAAATTGGCGCTACCCAAAGTAGGGTCGCACCGATGGAGGCGTTAGGGACCGCCGTAGCCGGTTGGGATCGCGTGAGCTGGCCAAGGGTCAGTTGGACACAAGGCATTCGCTGATGAACATATGTAATGGTCCATGACCACCTCGAACTCACCCCAGATGGCATATCCGCCAGGTCGCCAGTAGGCACTGTTCTCGGGGTCCGGACCGACCCAAATGATTTTCGCGATCTCGCTTATGCCGCTACCTCCGGGGACCTGCCCGTTCCACTCGTTGTTTACCCACGCATCAGTTGCCCATGGTAATTCGTCTCCATTCTCGCGGATGCCATCTGGTCCGAACACGGCGTCGTCCCACGCTTTGCTCCACTTCATGACGAGCTTATCGTTCTGAAAGGGGGCCATGCTGGCATCGCAGGTGGGTTTGTCCAAGCCGAACTTACCTTGGCACCAAGAGCTACCGGTGCCGACAAAGACATTGGCGCCGTAGTTGTACCCGAACTGGTCGAAACCGCCGGCAGCTGACACCGTTGCAATGCCGAGCACAGCAATCAGTGTGACTACACCCAGGATGATTATCTTCTTAAGCACTGTGAACTTCCTTTCTTTGAACACTTTGTTGTGGATGTGGATGTAGATGTAGATAGATCCCCTAGATGTTACCTCCTTTTCACTAAATGAAGACGATAATTTTTCCGGCCCTTGCCTCCTTTCTTGAGCTGGCTTGGCTTGCCGATATTGTCGTGTGAGTTTTCCTTTCTCTAACCTCCTCTCCTGGTTTTGATAGCAGCTTCAGTCTGAAACTGCCATGACTTCCCGTGGAAGACACCGCCAAAAAGCAAAAATTATGTTGCTTTCTCGCCGTGTCTTCCATAAACACCTAAATTTTGTATCATCCCTCCGTCAAGCAAAAGACGGAATTTGATACAAATGTTTCCGCAAATTATTAAAGTGCAATAAATTGCCTTTCATTCATCGCATGCTAAACGCAATTTAGAAAAGCCTATAATTATAGCATTTTCAATCCAAAAGCCAAAACTTTCCAAAAAACAACCCCGCTTTCACGGCGTGAATGTAAGCCAGGCTTGAAGGATTGTGAAGGATTGTTCTGTTGTGATATATCGATGCCTGCCGGCAGGCAGGCAGGGAACATGGGATAGATTGTTATTGCAGTTTAAATAAACGTTCTAACGTTCTTAAGAATGTTGGATTGAAACTATTTTCGAATCTTTTTGGAATTCTTTTTAAGCCACGCGGCAATTTCCTCAAGAGACATAGAATTATTTTCCACTGACATTGCAAATTGCAAACTTTTATCGTGCACATCGATAAGCTTATACCCGTTCATCTTTAAGAATATTCCGACAGAAGAATATGCTGTCCTTTTGTTTCCATCAACAAAGGGATGATTCTTTAGGAGCGAATGTATTAGCGCCGCGGCCTTATCAAAAATGGTTTCATATAAATCTTGTCCGCCGAAAGTGGCCTGCGGTCTTCCCGCAGCGGATTCAAGAAGTCCTAAATCCCGAAGACCAAAAGATCCACCAAACCTTTTTATCGCTTGATCATGAATCGCTAATATTTGTTGAGGAGTAAGGTATTTCAACGGTTTGCAAGAGCCTGAAGAACATCTCTGTGCTCTTCCATAAACTCATTAACCATTTTCATGAATTTGGCATTAACTCCCCCAACCGCTTTCTTAATTGGATAAATTCCAATTTTTTTGTTTTTCTCTTCAACAAGCACTTTATCCCCAGCATTAATACCAGTAGATTTTCTGATTTGCTGAGGAATAATAATGCCTACCGAATTCCCAATTCTAACGACTGTTTGCTCCATGTTCTAACAACGTTATAACAGAAAATTGGGGGCTTGTCAACCCTTCGACTACACTCAGGGTAAATACTCTCTTGGGTGGGATTGCAAGGTAACGAATTTAAACTGAAATATGAATTGATCTTTCTCTGGGGCCGTTAAGCTCAATCAAGACAACTCTTTGCCATGTTCCAAGAATTAATTTTTTATTCTCGAATGGAATCGAAACCGATGGGCCGATAATTGATGAGAGGATATGGTCGGGGGCATGTCCGGGATCGTGCGGATGGCGGAATTTTATATTTGGTACTAGTTTTCGAAGAAACTCCAGAGTGTCAAGGTCAGTCCCCGGATCTAAATCCGCGGTTGTAATAGCGCAAGTCGTGTGCGCAACAAAAACATTACAAACCCCACTCTCCTTTTTTTGTTGGCTCAAAAACTTTTGAATCTCACCTGTTATATCAACAACCTCATCTCTTTTTTTCGTTTGGACAGTAATAAGTTTCATAGACTAGAAATGTCGAAATGTTCTTTAAGCTTTCTGTGACCAATACCAAAATAATCGTCGTCAAACATAACAAATCTTATCTCGTCAAACGCACCGGGATTCTTCTGTAGGAAGGTTTTTACAGATTGCATGGCCACATCAGTTGCTCTATCGGCTGGGTATTCAAATTCGCCAGTTGAGATTGCTGGAAAAGCAATCGTCCTTGCCCCGTTTGCCATAGCAAGTTCCAGAGACTTTTTATAACAACTTGCAAGAAGTAGTGCCGCCTCCTCATTGTGCCTTTTGCCTAATTCATTTACTTCTCCCGCAGCGTATACAGGACCTACGGTATGTATGATGTATCTTGTGCGAAGACTGAAGCCCGGAGTAACGACGGCATCCCCTGTTTCACAAAACCCAATTGCCCGACAAGCCTCAGATAACTTTGGTCCAGCTGCTTCATGGATCGCACCATCAACACCACATCCGCCCTTAAGTCTCTCGTTAGCAGCGCTTACTATTGCATCTACTCTTTGATCAACAATATCTCCAAATACAATAGCTACTTTTGTACCTTCAATTTGGGTTTCAACAAATCTACCTTGCTCAACCATAAGAAAGTCTTCTTAAAGCTTTATCTTTTTCTTGTTCGCTTAAAACTTTTTGAACTTTAGCCGTTATATCCAAAACATCCTCTTTTCCGAGGTTTCAATAGATAATTTCATGAATAATATTATACCTCTCCATGTAAATATTTTTTTCTTCTTTCTTCTGGAAAGTGTTCGATTGCGTAGTGAAATACGGTCCGCCCCATTGTAAATTCTTATTATAATTGCTATTGTCTTATTATGTTAGAGTTAAATTTAAGTCGGGCTCAGCTTAGAGTCTTGTCGAATGTTTTCGGAAATTTTGTGGTTGTATGGATAGTCGCGATGTTCGGAACAAGAAATATATTAGTGTTGACAGCCAACTTCGTACTTGCTATTATATCTTGGAGGCTTGCAGTTAAAGTCGAGGAAATCCTCGAGGAATTATGATAGATCTAACACCTCAAATTACACAAGCTCAAATTGCATTCGCATTAGCTGTAATAGCTCTTGTTCTCGTTTTTGGACGATTTGGGAAAAAGTCACGCCGAGCGAACAAAAAATAACCTCCTGATAGCGGATTCTATATTAACCCAAGCAACTTTCCTCCCTCAGGAACCGATCTTGCCCTTGAGTAGTTATCTACTCTACGACAATTGTCGCCTTCATATAGGGGTGAGGCGCGCAATGATAAGTATAGATTCCTGCTTTATCAAAAGTTACAGATTCTGATTCTCCCGCAGCGATTAGCCCCGTGTCAAAACTTCCATCATCGGCTGTTGCAGTATGACCAACCGGATCCTGATTTGTAAAAGTTATAGCCGTACCCTTTTTGACTGTTAATGTTTTTGGTACGAATGCGAAATTTTTGATTTCGATAGATGCTTTTTCCGTCATAGCGGCTTCTTCCGTTGCGCCTTCTTCTTTTTGCATTACCTCTGTTGGAGACGGCGTAGGTGTTTCAGCCAAAGACTGACCAGCCTCTGGCTGGGATGTTGGCGTCGATGTTGCGCTTTGCTTACTCTGTTGCCCTGCCAATAATACGACCCCTCCGACCACAGCAATTATAACGATTGCCGCGATTATTAAATTTCTACTCAAGATATCTCACCGCCTTGTGTCAGTATGCAGTATTCAGTATGCAGTATTCAGTATGATTTTTACTCGATACTGAATACTCGATACTCTATACTGATTGCGTTATAATATCAAAACAGTAATGAAAATAATAGTCGGAGTAGGTGTTCTTCTGATTGTGGCACTGGCGATTCTTGTAACTACTGATTTTGCAAAGCCACAAAAATCTCAAGATGTAAAAACGACCGGCCCAATAACTGAACAGACGCCGGCAATTTCAGTGTTTGCCGAAAACCTTGAGGTACCATGGGCATTGGCGTTCGGGCCCGACGGCCGAATGTTAGTCACGGAAAGGCCAGGACGAGTTTCAATAATTGACGGAAACGGGCAAGTATCACAAATAGTAAATATTAATGTCCATACAATCAGCGAAAGTGGACTTCACGGGATTGCCGTTGACCCAAATTTTGAGACCAATAGAAATATTTACCTCTATTATACCTATCGTTCGTCGGGTAATAATACTCTCAATCGAGTTGCTCGATATAAATTTGAAAACAATAACTTGCGCGAAGATAAAATAATTGTTGATCGGATTCCCGGAGCACCGAATCATGATGGGGGTCGAATAAAATTTGGCCCCGATAACTTTTTGTACATTACAACCGGAGATGCACAGGAACCATCTTTAGCGCAGGATCGAAATTCGCTCGCCGGGAAAATACTTCGCGTTACTCGCGATGGAGATCCTGTTCCCGACAACCTGTTTGGAACTCGAATTTACTCTTACGGTCACAGAAACCCTCAGGGTATTACATGGGATAATCAAGGGCGGCTTTGGGAAACTGAACACGGTTCAAGTGCGACCGATGAGTTAAATCTGATTACGCCTGGCAAAAACTACGGCTGGCCTGAAATTCGCGGAGATCAAACAAGGGCAGGGATGGTTTCGCCCGTCATACAAAGCGGTAGTCAGACTTGGGCGCCGGGAGGAGTAGCATTCCTTAACGGCTCAATATTTTTTGCAGGGCTCCGCGGATCAGCGTTTTACGAATATAAGATTAACGAAAAAAGACTTGTTGAGCATTTCAAAAACGAATATGGAAGGCTTAGAGACGTAGTTGTTGGACCAGATAATATGTTTTATATAACAACTAGCAACCGCGACGGCCGCGGAAACCCCCGACAAGGCGACGATAAAATATTACGAGTTAATCCCGCCAAGCTCTAAGAATCGTAGAGCGTTAATCGGTTACGATGCCCGTTTCGTTAGTCGTTGTTCGTGTTTCGTGTTTTTACCGTTTAGCGTCACCGATTTACGATACGGGTTTCGTTACCGTAACCGATAAACGAACAATAAAGGATGGTATAATCCGATGTAATGCTACGATTAAAAGACTTACTTATCATAATAATAGGTGCAGTAATTTTCTCCCTTGCTCTCTTCTTCTTCTTTCCTGTCAAACAAAAATTTCAGGAAATTATATCGCCCCTTGCAGCAGGTCTTGAAGAAACAAAAAATTTATTGGCAGGCTTCACAGGTAATTCTCTTAAAGAGACTGTAGATTCTTCCCTCAAGGGAACGCACGGCACTTACGCAGTTATAATCAAAAATCTTAGAACCGGTGAATATTTTTCTCAAAACGAAAAAAGGACATATGAACCCGCAAGCCTCTATAAGTTGTGGGTATTGGGAGCGGCCTTCAAACAAATTAAAGAGGGAAAACTAAATCGTGATGAAATTATAAGTCGTGACGCTCGCGACTTAAATGAAATTTTTGATATCGCAAGCGATTCGGCAGAATTAACAGAAGGGACCGTTACAATGAAAATTTCCGACGCAATTGAACAAATGATAACGATCTCGCACAACTACGCAGCGCTTCTTTTAGTTTCAAAAATCAGAAACTCAAATGTTTCAGCCTTTATGCGCGAGCAGGGGTTTTCTTCTTCAAGACTTGGACAGCCCCCACGAACAACTGCTGAGGATATCGCATCTTTCTTTGAAAAACTATACACAGGCGCAATGGTTGACGGCGAATATTCGAAAAGGATGCTAGATCTTTTAAGTCAGCAAAGACTAAATGACAGAATCCCCAAATATTTGCCCGATGATGTTGAAGTGGCGCACAAAACCGGAGAAATCCGAGGATTTAAGCATGACGCAGGAATAATCTTTGCAAAAGATCCGATTTTGTTAGTGGTTTTATCCGAGTCAAACTCTCAGCAGGGCGCCGCCGAACGCATCGCACAGCTTTCAAAAAACGTCTACTACTATTTTGAGAGAAAATAAGAAACTAAGTTGCCGCTATTTGTGCTCTTGCGATTCGAGATCTCACAAAATTAGCTGGCCACATAGAAGCTTTAAGACTCCCTGCTTCAGCAACAAGATCTTCTCCACAGAATATCCTTACTGCTCCTTCAACTCTTCTTTCATCTCCTCCTGTGTCAGCAATGGATGATTCAACTCTAAGTGTCTCTCCTCTTTGTGGCATTCTCCCAAATCTTGCTTCACTAAAACTATTAAATAACGGCAGTTTGTCCTGGTGCTCTAGCGAAAAACCTCCGGTCGAAAGACCCATTCCCTGAGCCATTACTTCTGCTAATTGATCAGGCCGCAGAGATTCCCCATCTGGCTTATCAGTTACTCCGAATCTCATCCCCTCAATCTTATGGCATATTTGTCCGTCTACGCTTATCACAGCGTTATAAACTAGATCCCTCAGATCTTCTGATATATCCTCCACCGCTATATTCATAATATTTCCGGGTACAATAATCCCGATAAATGCTACGTTTTGAACTGATGCAAGTTGAAGAGTTAATCTGGGATCATCTTTTTCAAAAATTCTCTGTAATGTCTCTACTGCGGCTCGAACCCCTTTATGTCCGGGCAAAACACCGAAATGTCCAATAGTATGCTCAGGTTTTACTTGAACTGTTGCTGTTGCGCGATAAAGATCACCCTCCGCCTCTTCAACCAATCTCAAATTTGCTTCTTCAAGTCGTAATTCAGAAACAATGGAATGTCCAACCCCATTTTCCTCTAAAGTATCAACATAAACGGCATTGTCCCCATCATAAATGGTTCTAAGGACAGAACGCGCGTCGATTGTTCCATTAAAGAAGTCTGTATAACCTTGAGGAAGTTCGTCCTTTCTCCGAACAAGTTCCGCCACCTTTTTCCCAACATCCCGTATAGTCATTCTTTCAGGTAGTCCAAGACTTCGGGAAAATGCCGCAGACTTTGCCAAAGCGTCTTTGTCCCTGAAGCTAAATAGACGAATATTGGTTGTGTCCGAAACTTCTGGAGGAACAGGAATAAAGAACTTCACGCCTTGTTCATCCATTTTTTCCATTCTCATCTTTAATTCTCTCTCCGCTTCATTTTTTGAAGGGGCAACATTTTCGTATCCTGATGCTGTCATTTGGCTTGGGTCAATTAGATCCACAAAGTGTCCAGCTGTACTTTGGGGAAAAATTATTACTCCACCCTTACTCATTCTAGGTAAAAACGCATCAATTAATGCCATGTTTGCAACAACATTTAGTTCTCGCGAAGGGCCCGCGGCATTGAGGACAAGAAGATCCAGTTTTCCGCCTCGCCTATCAACAATATCAGCCAAACCTGATCTTCCTTCGGGAGTTGTAATATCGCCGACGTGCCACTCTCCACCTGTGGATTCAATAATCTCGCGAATTTCTGTGTTCCTTTTTTCTTTTTGAGGGTCACGATGATTAGCAATAACAGCAAATCCTTCACGTGAAAGCTCCTCAGCAATTCCCCGACCTATATCACGGGAAGCGCCAGTTATAATTGCAACTGGCTGTGAGGAAGCGGATTCCTCCATCCGACCAACAGCTTCTGGTCCTCCTATCATAATGGAAGTGAATATAACAAAAGAAGACAGCAATTGTCAACGGACCAAATCACGAGTATTCGCGGCGGCCCTCAAGCGCGCGTTCTATTGTTACTTCATCAGCATATTCGATATCTGAACCAATCGGCAAACCTCGGCCGATTCTGGTAATTTTTACCCCGTTTGAACCCTTCTTGTCCTTTCCAAGCTCTCGAACTATATAGAGGGCTGTTGCTTCTCCTTCCATTGTTGGATTAGTCGCCAATATTAATTCTTGGATCTTGGATTTTGGATCTTTGATACGAACAATCAGCTGCGGCAAATAAATGTCTTCAGGACCAATACTGTTAAGGGGATCAATCACTCCATGCAACACATGGTAAGCTCCCTTATATTTTCCGCTTCGCTCGATAGCGAGTAAATCTAGTGCATCTTCGACAATACAGATGGTTGAATTATCACGATTCGGATCCGAACAAATAAAACAGGGGTCAGATTCTCCAATGTTGAAGCAGGTCGAACAAAGGACTGTTTGATTTTTGAGGTTTTTTAAATTTTCCCCGAATTCATCAAGATCTGACTGCGGAACATGAAGTAAATAAAAAGCAAGTCGCTGCGCGGTCTTGGGACCGATTCCCGGCAATTTCTCAAAACTCTCAATCACACGTTCGAGTGCCTTCGGCAATTTCATAAGTCATATTGTTGTATTGCTGTATTGTTCTATTGTTTCCTCTCCCTTCGGGAGAGGATTAAGGTGAGGGAACAATATAGCCATGTAACAATTTAGCAATTTCCTATAACGTCATCAATTCTTTCTCTTTTTCGTCTGCCAATAGATCTACTTTCTCTGAGAATTCATCTGTCAATTTTTGAATTTCCTTTTCAATTCGCGTTACTTCATCTTCTGAGATGCTTTGACCTTCGGCTTGTTTTTTTGCATCTTCCATGCCCTCGTGCCTTACCTGACGAAGCATAACTTTTCCCTGCTCTGCTTTTTGTTTTATAAGACGAACAAGTTCTTCTCGACGTTCCTCGGTCAAGGGAGGAAGGTTGATCCTTAAAACCTCACGATCTACAATTGGATTAAGACCAACATTTGCATTTGCGATTCCATTCTCAATCTCAGCGATTATCGATTTATCAAATGGATTAATAACTATTGTATTGTTATTTTCTATATGAATAGTGGCAAGTTCCAAAACCTTAAGAGGCGATGTTCCGCCGTAAGCATTTATGGCTACGTTTTCGACAAGCGAGGGCGACGCTTTTCCAGTTCTCACCGTCGCAAAATCCTCCCTCAAAACATCCAAGGCCCTCTGCATCTTTTGCCGTACATTTGAAACAATACTATCCATAAAAGTAATTAAAAACTGATTACAAGAATATCAAAAATACTACCAATAAGCAATCGAAATTAATGTACTTTATCCGTGACCCCCGTGGACTGTTCCACGGTTCAATTGAGGAAATTAACGTTTAACGTCTTTTCTCCTGAAGCCTGTGTATTCTTTTCTTTTGAAAACTAACTGCGAACCTCCAACCTCCCTAAATTTCCGCCTTTGATATTCATCTTCTACTTTCCTGCCCCTTTTTCTTATCAATTCTAAACCTAATGGGTGGAGGTGCGCTCGACGCGTTACAAATTGTATTGTAGATTTACCTATTTTTAACATTTTCCGAATCTCAAAAAGCGTCATGTCTAACTCTAAATACTTTGCCAGCAATACTCTTCTCCCCAACTTGATTTTTTCTTCGGTAGTTAACATAAAACTCATAATCTCATCAACTTCTTTACCGTCTTTAGCGGCCAGAAACGCATCTCGAACCTCATTAAGAGCCTCGAATATGTCTTCTTTTGTTAAAGATTTATACCTTCTCATGGATAACCCCGTGGACTGTTCCACGGTCCACATTAAATAGTATCATAAATGACAGAAGATAAGAACCATTGAGAATTTCTGAAGTTATGGCTGTTGAAGGTTAGAACGAAGACTATTTAATTCTTTTTTTCGTGGCATCAATAATGTCTTGAGGAGCTATCAACCTATGTGGTCCTACGCCAGTGCCCAAATCCTCCAATCTATGAGGGGCTGAAGTATCATCGCCTATCAAAACCACAGCTATAGCATGTTCTTCGTCCGGACCAATTGTATAAATTATATATTCCTCAGCTGTCTGAGCGTCTTTTCCTTGATTTATTCTAATTACTCCACAAGGTTGTACTACTTTTTCTACGGCAGGCATAAGCTCATCATGAAAATCTATATCTTTTGGAGAAAAACTTTCGACTGGCGCCATACGATAGCATAATAACTTATAACGCCTATTGTGTCAAGGCTACATTTTGGGAAGTAGGCTTTGGCCGGAAAGAACTCGAACTATATCAAAAAAAGTTATAAACAATATTAGGGCAAGCAATACGGCAAGACCTATTGCGTGAGCCATTGCCTCATGGCGCGGGCTAATCTTTTTGCCGGTTACAAGTTCAATCAATATGAAAAACAGACGGCCGCCGTCAAGCGCCGGAATCGGTAAAACATTAACAACGGCAAGGTTTAAAGACAGAAGAGAAACAAACCATAAAGTTGCAACAATACCATACGACACTGCCTGTCCTGTTAACTGCGCTACTCCCACAGGTCCGGCAATGCCAGTTGGGCTCTTCCCATAAATCACAAGATTAATAACCATTTCAGAAAGTCCCTGTAAAATCATGAATGAAAACTTAAAAGCCTCAAGGGTTCCAAAAAAAGGCGCCGAATACCACGGGTACTTTTTAACTTCGACATTTGAAATCGCAACGCCTATTGGGCCCTGTCCTTCGGGAACTTCTTTTCGAGGAGTAATCAAAACTAGAAATTTTTTTGCGCTCCGCGAAAGTTCCAATTTGATTGGTTGGCCTGCTTTTGTCTTTGCGATTCTTGCAAAGTCCGATGTTTGCGTAATTCTTTTGCCGTCAATCGTTATAATTTCGTCTC